>Ga0209603_1005482_pt1 | contig 10194 bp, 9 predicted proteins | sample COGITO_mtgs_1206_FD_184812 | JGI IMG/M metagenome (GOLD analysis project Ga0209603, IMG submission 184812) | Pelagic marine microbial communities from North Sea - COGITO_mtgs_120607 (SPAdes) (version 2) | ecosystem: Environmental > Aquatic > Marine > Epipelagic ... | reverse complement strand
CTCGGAGCCCTGGGTGATGGAGGTGCGGTGACGACCTGCGATGGTCAGCTCGCAGATGCGATTACTGCACTTCGCAATTACGGCTCCCACGAAAAGTACCACAATAAATACAAGGGGATGAACAGCCGCTTGGATGAGATTCAAGCCGCAGTGCTTCGTGTTAAGTTAGGATACCTCGATATCGATACGGAAAAACGCCGCACGGTTGCCGAAACGTATCTTTCAGCTCTCAGTTCTCAGTCATTAGCCCTCACCTTACCTTACGTAGCCGACTACGGTTTGCCGGCATGGCATCTCTTCGTCGTTCGCACAGCGCGACGCGGTGAGTTGGTAAAGCATTTAATGGTGCATGGGATTCAAACAGTGATTCATTATCCAGTGCCGCCGCATCAGCAGGCCGCTTATCCTGAGCTTGGTGGGCAATCCTTGCCGCTCACTGAGGCGATTCATGGACATGTGTTGAGTCTTCCTTTCAGTCCTATCCTTAGTTCTGAAAGTGTTAACTTTGTTTCAGAAGCAATATCAAGATTCTCACTATGAGTGTACGTTCTTTGTTGCGGTATTTGAAAAAGAAGAGAAAGAAAAAACACCGCCATGATGGTGTCGCAACGACTCCAAGTTTTTTCAATTATGTGTTTACTAAGCGGAGGGGGCTAGATGAAGCACTGCCCAGCCTAGAGGTCGTTGCGATCGGAAGTTCACTTGCTGATTATGGTTTTTATTCTCCATCTTGGACTGGGTCTTTTAATTTCGGACTAACATCAGGTGATTTATCGGTGGCATTACAGCAGTACGAGAAGGTACTGCGTCAAGCGCCTCATTTAAAAGTCGTCTTGCTGTATTCAGGTATTTTTATGCCTGGGTTTAATCTTGCCTGCACATCGGAGCGAAATCGCCTTGTTTTATATAAACATTTTTTTGCAATTTCGTATAATGAAGTGAACGAGATACAAAGTGATGCAGAGCGATATGTAATGAAAAAAATCGACGATTTCCCGTTTGAAATTTGTGATTCTGACCAAGGTTATATTTATGATAAAAGTTATTTGACAAATGCGAATACCGGTGCAAGGGCGGAGAAGCATTTGAAGGAAAATCAGAGAGAGCCAGATCAGATAGACTATTTTCTTAAATTAAAGGACTTAGTGGAGTCGGATGGAAAAAAGTTTTACCTAATAGTGCCGCCGGTAAGATCCGATTTTCGAGAGGTTTTGAAAAATATGGGAGGTGAGGATTTATTCGGAAAATTTAAAACAATTATGCCATTGGACCGCATATTAGATTTTTATGAAGATAAAGAATTTATTCAAAGTGACTTTGGTGATTGCGATCATATGAGCAGATCTGGCGCCAAAAAACTTACTGCCAAGATTCATGCCCAAATTTCGATCTGAAATCCCTGTAGAATTAAAAGGATGTTAACGGATTATTAATTTAAAGTATCTTCCAATGAGTGTGAAAGACCAGCCTCTAGCCAGCATTTTGCTGCTTACTTATAATCAAGAGGAATTTGCCTCTGAGGCAGTTCGCTCTGCGCTCACTCAGGATTACTGCCGTGTGGAAGTTGTTATTTGTGATGATGGATCGACCGATGGAACCGTTTCTGCGATTGAGCGTGAGCTCGAAGAGTCTGACTCAACAGTGGAGGTGAAGACTTACTTTTCGAAGGAAAATGCTGGGCTTATTTCGAATTTTAATCGGGCTATTTCGATGTGTAAGGGTACATACATCGTGGCAATGGCGGGGGACGATATTTCGTTGCCAACCCGTGTCAGTACCTGTATCACAACTTTTAAGCAAGATCCTGACTGTATGCTGGTTTTAGCTAGTTGGGAATATCTCAGTGAGCATGGGCAGCGTTTTGATGGGCGTGTTTTAGAAGACCGTTGCTATTCCTACAGGTCAAGAGGGATGAACCTATCTGTATATGCGGGAGCACCAGTTTGTGGTGCTGCAGCGGCTTATCGGAGAGAGTTGTTTGATTGCTTTGGGCTTATTCGCGAAGGTCGCAGGGGGGGCGAGGATAACTATTATTGGTTTCGAGCGTTACTCCTTGGCCACATTCGAACGCTTTCCGAGCCACTTGTTCTCTGGCGAAGGCATGCAGGCTGTCTAAGTAATGCGAAATTGCCTGATGAGGTTAAGGTGTCCGGTGATGAGGCGTATAAAATCAATGCCGTAAAAAAGCATCATAGGTTTTTGAGAAACCATGAAAAGATGTATTTGCAATGGTGGATAGATCTAGAGGCAGCTTCAAGGGAACGGTTTGTGTCAGGCAAACTGAATAAGCGACTGAAACGCCTGTGTTATTTATATTGTGAGCTGTCGAGGTTCAAGCGTTACTCCTTGTTGCAGGTGCCGTTTTCTCTTTGGTCTAAATCGTTCGTTCGTCTATTGCCCTATTGCACCAGTTTTTGGGTGCTGCGTAGAGTTTTCATTCGTCACTTTCGTCTCCGGTTTTCTGGCGGAAAAAGATCTGCTTATTTCGAAAAGAGGGTTTATTAACAGACGAACACTCATAGTGAACTTGCGATTAGTTTAATTTATCATGTCCCGTGGGGATTTCAGTATGCCAGTAGAACTTAACATCGAAATATCAAAAGCCGTTGATTTAAAAGATGCGCCCCTGGTGAGTTATTGCCTTTTTACCTACAATCAGGAGTGTTTTGTCAAAGCGACTGTGGAGGCAGTGCTTTCGCAGACCTATTCGCCTTTAGAAATCATTATTTCGGACGATTGTTCTTCCGATCAGACTTTCAAAATTATCGAAGAAGTTGTCCGGGCCTATAAGGGGCCTCACCAAGTTATTACTAATCGAAACGAGATTAACCTAGGCATTGGTGCTCACGTTTCGTCTATTGTTGAAAGGACGCAGGGTGGATTTATTATTATGGTTGGTGGCGATGATATTTCAAGCCCTGAGCATGTTAAAATGGCAGTGGATGCCATGCAAGCTTCTGGTGGGGCTTATATGGTCGATTTTGATGCCTCGACAATTAACGAAGACGGTGACGTGATTCAGGGACGCCGTGCTATCCGAGAGTCTTTTACTTATAATCTAGAAGACTTTATCACTGATCGCAGGAAAATCTCTACCTTTGCTCCTGGTCGAATCATTCATCGGGATGTTGTGGATAAATTTCCTGCGATTGCGTCGAGTTGTCCGACCGAAGACACGGTGTTTGTATTGCGTGCGCTGATGTTGGGGAAGTTACGAAGAGAACCGATTGATTTGATTCAGTACCGCAGGACGGAGAGCTCTGTGTCCAGTTCAGCCAATATCGCTAAGTTAAGTGTCGATGGAATAATCAATCAGTACTATGCAGATTTAGAGCATGCGCTTGGCAATGGAATTTTGTCTAAGGTGGATGGGCAACGTTTGAGACGTCGTGTAGCTTTTGAAAGTTTTAAGCGCCAAGCTAAAATACAGAAAAATAAAGGGTTTCTTCGTGCCTTCCTTATCCAATTGAAGGTTAAATTCTACAAGCAACTGTATCGTCGAGGGATTCCTTTAGCTTTTTGAAAGATTCAGCTCGAAAGGCTGATTTATTATTGAGACATGCTGATATCCGATCAGGCGTTATATGCTTGGGAATGACTTGTAGAGTTCGTCTTTTATCTCGTCTAGTCTTGGTCGATTATATTGCTCGAGATATGAGTTAAGTTCAGTCGCTTTGTTCAGACGGTCGCTGCTAATTTTTAGCGATTCAATGCCAAATATAGAGTAGTAGTCATTGAACTTCCAATCACCACCTCTAATACTGGAGCTAATTTCGATTCGTATGTTTGGAATCTTCAGTGAATCAGCGGTAATAAGGCCGTGAAGGCTGGAAGATAGTATCGAGTGGCATTGAGCGATTTGAGTGATGACTTCTTTGGGGTCTTGAAAGACATCAATGATTTTTACGCCTTTATGGTCGCTCTTTAATTGAGTAATAATTGGCAGATAACGATCTTTGTAGTGTGGGACGATTCCTATTTCATATCGTTTTGAGATTTGGGCCGGATTAATTAGCTGGTCAGCCAGTAGCCCTGGATCGCCAAAAACAGAAATGCTCTGGTTGGATAGTAGCGATGCACTGAAGCGGCCACGTATCGCGTGGTATGTATGCTTGCTCTTGTGCTTCGCAGATTTTTCAATGAAGCCGGTTCCCCATACATTCATTTTACGTGCCCATAGGGATTCTTTTTTACGCTGCAGCAGGCTACCAGCTGCAATGAGATCACACTTATTAATCTTGGCGTGAACTACCTTGCGTTGGCTAATGAGCTCACAGATGAGTGGAGAGAGACAATCCCCGAAGTTTGGCTTTGAGTGTGCCCAATGTAATTTGATGGTTTGTTGGCTCATACATTTCTAAATCTATTATTTTCTAGGTCTTTATAGATTTATGTTCAGGCTTAGTATTTTATATCGTGAAATCAGTTCCTATTTTTATTGCGAATACACTATAACGTAGGTGCGTCTGGCTTTTTGACCAAGACGTTCTCCATGATGAGAAATTGCAGATCGGAGCCGTAGAGCATGTTGAGCGCATCGGTTGGCGAGCAAACCATCGGTTCGCCGCGGCGGTTGAGGGAGGTGTTGAGGCAGACTCCGTGGCCACGTAGGCTTTCGAGCTCTTTGAGGAGCGCGTAGTAGCGTGGGTTGGTGTCTTCAGTTACGATCTGCGCGCGGGCGGTGCCGTCTTCGTGCACGACTTCGGGCACGCGTGGCTTCCAGTGCTCGGCCATGTCGAAGGTAAATGTCATGTATGGTGCGGGGTGATCGGACTGCAATAGATCTTCCGCGACGGTATCGAGCATACTGGGGCAGAACGGGCGCCAGCGCTCGCGATATTTGATCTGCTCGTTGATACGGTCGGCGACGCCTGGGTAGCTCGGATCGCCGAGAATACTGCGGTTGCCGAGTGAGCGCGGCCCGAACTCAAGACGGCCCTGCAGCCATGAGAGTGGGTTGCCGGCGGCCATGATTTGCGCACCGGTCTTGGCAGGATCGTCGAGGATCTCCCAAGTCGGCTTTTCGGTATGCTGTTTGCAGGCTTCGATACATTCTTCCGTGGTGTAAGCGGGCCCGAAGTAAGCGTGTTTCTGCGGTAGGACCGTTTCGCCCAGTTCGTTGGCCACACATGAGGCTGCGCCGATGGCGGTGCCGGCGTCGCTGGCGGCTGGTTGCACAAAGAGTTCTTTGACGTAGTCGAGCGCCATGATGCGTTGGTTTAATTTGACGTTGAGCGCGACGCCGCCGGCGAAGGCGAGTTTGCCCCCGTTTTGTTTGAGAATGTCCCCCAGGTGGTAGTCGATTAGGTGCAGCGCGACGTCTTCAAGCAGTTGTTGGATGGAGGCAGCGTAATCGATGTAGGGATCGTCGATTTCATCGCCTTGGCGCTTGGGCCCGAGCCATTCGATCAGCTTGGGGCTGAAGTAGTAGCCTTTCCCGTTTTCCTTGTAGCGGCGGTTGCCAATGACGTTGACATAGTCGGTGTTCACTTTGAATTCGCCATCGCCGTATTCAATCAGGCGGGAGAAATCATATTTCTTGGGGTCGCCGTAGGGCGCCATACCCATGACTTTGAACTCGCCGTCGAGCATATCAAAGCCGAGGAATTCGGTGAGTGCGCCATAGACGCCACCGAGCGAGTCAGGGTCGTAGAATTCTTTAATCTTATGAATCTTGCCGTTTTCGGCATAGCCGAAGAAGGTGGTGGCGTATTCGCCTTTGCCGTCGATGCCGAGGATGGCGGTCTTGCCTTCGAATCCGCTTAGGTGATAGGCGCTGCTGGCGTGGGCCATGTGGTGCTCGACGGGCTGGAACTTGGTCTTCGTCATGTCGAAGCCGAGGTCTTCGAGCATGGCGAGTGCGTTCTTCTGATTGCGATTAAAGCGGCGGTTGCCATTAAAAATCGCAGTAAAAGATCGGTCGGGAGCATACGCGTAGCGTTTGGCATAGTGCCAGCGTCCGGGGTAGAAGAATGGCATCGGTGCGAAGGGATATGCAACGATGTCGATATCGGTCGGTTTGAGTCCAGCTTGTGCGAGGCAATACTTTGTCGCTTCGATGCCAGTCTTGCCTTTCGCGTGCTTATCACGAATCAAGCGTTCTTCTTCGACTGCAGCGACGAGCTCGCCGTTTATAAAGAGTGCGGTTGCGGGGTCGTGCCCTACGGCACCTCCGAGTCCTAAAATATTCATAGTGCTGTGTTAGGTTGCTTACTCGCTAAGCGCAAGTTCTCAAATGGTAGGAGTTTGATTGCGTTTTACTCTGGAAAATGTCCGGGGTGTAGTTTTTTGAGAAATTGTTCGCAGGGGATGCAGAGGGTGTCGTTTCGAATGAAGCGTTCACGGCCTCGGTGTAGGAGGATTTTTCGCGCTTTCGGATAGTCCTCTCCAAAAGCTCTGAGCGGGCGTAAATCTTGGGGGCGCACTTTGTCAGAATTTTTGACTTCGATTGCGAAAATGCCAGATTCGCCGTAGATAATAAAGTCCACTTCAACTTGAGAGCGTGTTTGCCAATAGTATAAGGAGTGTTCGCCTTCTGAGTAATCGCACCATGCTCTCAGGTGCTGGGCGACGAGTCCCTCTAGTGCGGCACCGTCGATTTCTTCAGGGGAATCGAGAGGACCCTTGGGGCGATTCGCTCGAAACACGCCGGTATCGAAGTAGTAGAATTTAGGGTGCGTGGCCAACTCGCGTTGTGCCCGCTTTGAGAATACTTCTAATCGGAATCCTAGTAAGAGGTCTTCAAGGATACTTAGATAGCCCTCGCAGGTCTTGCGCTTTACCTGGCATTCGCGAGAAATATTACTGAGATTCAGGACGGTCGCATGGGAAAAACTTATGGCTTCAAGGAAGCGGGCGAAGGCTCCGACGTCGCGAACCAATCCCTCCATTTGCACCTCTTCTCGCAGGTAGAGGCCATTGTAAGCGGCAAGTGCTTTATTCGGATCTTTGGCAGCCCAGACGATTGGAAGCATTCCTTGTTTTAGCGCGATGGATAGGTCGAAACGCTCACCCAGTTCGGCAGCTAGATATGGGTGTAAGCTCAAGTGCACGGCTCTGCCTCCGAGTAAGTTGACTCCTGCCCGTCGCAGTTTTCGCGCGCTCGATCCGGTGAGGACAAACTGTTGCCCTGTCTTTGCTTCGATTAATGAATGCACGACTTCGAGTAATTCCGGGAGTTTTTGAACTTCATCCAAGACGATCTGGGGACGATCCGGATTGCCGTTGACCAACTCGGCGAGTCTTTCTGGACGGGCAGCGAGTTCGCGGTGGGTGGCTGAATCCAGTAAATCGATCCGCAGCGCATCGGGGAACTGGTGTCTAGTCCAAAGGGTCTTGCCAGTTCCCCGTGGCCCAAGAAGGAAAAAATGATCGGCAGCAGGAACCAAATAACGAGTTAGATATTCCATTATGAGTCGCAAAATGGCGAAACAATCGCCATTGTCAAGCGTTCCTATGGAAGTTCTGATGCATCTGCTTACTCGGTAACACAAGTTTTCAAATCGTCGGACCACCGCGCATTTTATGAATCAGGCGTTTTTGAGCGACAGAGAAAGTGTCCGTTTGGAAGTAGGCCTGTAGAAACGTGAGTTTTTGCGCGTCGGTGATACCGTGTACGTGGCGCATGAAGTGCGAGCAGTCTTTTCGTGTGCGGTAGTTGGCTCTCAGGTGTTTTCGGCTTTTTTCCAGATCGATCACACAGGATTCGAAGTTGCCATCTGTGGTAGGGCGCACGAATAGGTGTTTGCCAGAAAAGCACAGATGCACCCAGCCAGCGTTATTGATCTCTCGGGCACTTTGGGCGATGGCTTTGAGTGCTTTATTGCAGGTCGATTCGTCGGGAGTTGTGAGCCCTTTGTGTCCCTGTAGCCAGTCGTTGAGTGGATACCAGTCGTCCAGTGCGCGAGTAATGAGAAGCGCACCGACATCGGAGCCGGAGCGCCATTTTACGAACAGCACCAGCTCGGGGATGGTATCTGTAGCGCTCTTCAGCTGTCGAATCACCTCAAACTCACGTTCGAATGTGAGCTTTTTGAGGAAGCAGGTGTTGGGCGCACGGTAAAAGTGGTTCTGCTGGATTTTTAAAAAGACGGCTTGCTGGTCTTGTGGGGCGGCGTCGGGGTTGAGTACGATGCGAGTGACGCCACTCCAACCACCGCGGCGACGGTTGGGCTCCTCAAACCAGTCGAATTCACGTGTAGTGAGTGCCTCAATGTTGAGTAAGTCGGCTTGTTTGAGGGCGTCTTCCCACTCTGGCGCGATCCATTGTTGTTTGATCTTAAACATGACGGGGGGAGTGTTGGCTAGGTGTGCAGCCCTTTGAGAAAGGCGCCCTTGAGTGTCGTGCGCACTTTGAGCGAAGTCTGGCAGGCTTCGAGGTAGGCTTCAATGAAAGTTTCTTCGCCGCTTTGTGTGAAGAGGGTGTGGTCTTCGGAGTAGCGCCCGATGTGGGCGAAATTACGAATCCGCTGCCGAGTGTTGAGGGCGTGTTTTTGAAAGCGCATGTCGACAATGTCGATCAGGGCAAGCTGCTGTTCGGGCGTGACCAACACATTGCCAAAGTGCAGTGAGCGAAACAGCACACCTTCAGTATGGAGTTTTGCGACGAAGCGACCAAATTGTTGGATCATATGCTCTGCTTCGTGGCCTTCGTGCCCGCTTAGCCAGCTGCGCAATCTGGTGCCGGGCAGTTCGCGGTAGAGCACGGCCTGACGCTGCATTTCTGGGAGTGCAAAGATTTTTTCAACCGAAAGAGTGGGGATGCCGCGTTTGAGCAGGATCTTAGCGTTGCGGTCAAAGCGTTGCGCGTGAGGTGCCCATAATTGTGAGGAGAGCCAGTGCCTGCGACGAAACAGTTTCAAGATGCGGGCATTGGGCAGGCGTAGTACTTTGAGACCAAAGCCGTCTTTTTCCAAGATACGTGCGCCTTGGGTGAGTGCTTCAAATTCGCGATTACTTAGTTTGGGCAGCATGTGCTTTGGCTTGGCGTTGGCGTGCTTGGCGCTCGTCTTTGGCGTCAAAGCGCTTGCGGCGGTAGTTGGAGACCGCTTGGGCAAAGGTGGTGACTTCGGTCGCATCGATCGGCTGATTTAAGTAGCCAGCGACGAAGCGCAGACGTTCTTCCAGTGCGCAGCGTAGCCGCGCCAGTTTATCGAGAGTGGCGCAGTCCTTCAGCGCTCGGCGCGTTTGGTGAATTGCGGATTTAGTGAAGTCGCCCTTTGGGCAGTCGATCCAGAAGAGTTCGGTTTGATCGTCCTTGGCACGGGCGAGAATGTTACGCCATTTGAGGTCTTGGTGATAGAAATGATGCGTATGAATCGCTCTGGTGGCACGGCTTAGTTGGTCGATGATACTGTCACGGCGACTACAGTAGACCGCCTCGCTGCGATCGGGGCAGTGCTGGGTTATGTAGCCATCGAGGGTTTGAGTGCCTGCCACTGCCTCGGTGATTATGTAGTCATGGATTATTTTACCGAGCGCATTTCGTTGTTGGCCCCATGCGATGACTCGTGGTGTTGGGATTCCTGTGCTTTTAAAAAAGAGTAGGTTGCGGACCTCGCGGCGAGCAGTGCCCTTACGCCACAGTCGCTGGAACGGCGACTTGTGGTAGCTGTAGACTTTGACGAAGGTCTGCACTGTTGCGCTATTTTCGGTAAACGAGAGCTTTAATACCTTCGAACGCTCACGCACTTTGGCTGCATCGACGCCAAACCCTTCGAGAAAGGTATAATCTTGCCGGAGTGCGTCGGTTTGAGTTGAGATGTCGTCGATGTTTACAGGCATTTTAATAGCAAATAACCTGAAAGAATCTGAAGACTTAACAAGCCAAAAGGCGAGGGTACGCTGGGATGGCTTCGGAGGGAGTGTAATTGCTAAAGGTGTCACGTGGCGTCGTCGCTTGCGACGGCCAGAGGTCAAAGGAGTTCTTAAATTGGCCTGCGCAAGCGCAGACGCGACGGGTTGAGGATCTTCGAGAACTATTCTGATAGTTTTGAAAATCACCCGCTTCGGAGTGCTACTCCGATTTCGGCGTTGCCTTTGCAGGGCATGCATCGTTCTTCTTTGTGGCGATTTCTAATTTCTATTGTGACATTATTCTTTATTAAATTACTCGGGCGCGTAAGTGCCGCTTCACCGGTATGGTTGATGCGTGCGCTGTGCGTTGTGTTGGGGCGTGTGATTGGGCTGTGTGCT
>Ga0209603_1005470_pt1 | contig 10219 bp, 7 predicted proteins | sample COGITO_mtgs_1206_FD_184812 | JGI IMG/M metagenome (GOLD analysis project Ga0209603, IMG submission 184812) | Pelagic marine microbial communities from North Sea - COGITO_mtgs_120607 (SPAdes) (version 2) | ecosystem: Environmental > Aquatic > Marine > Epipelagic ... | reverse complement strand
TCTAGCGTACTCATAATCTTTATTCATTTTGTCGTCAGTGGGAACTTCTGTTCTTTCAATTACCTTCCCTTCGACTACATCATTCAGAGGCTCAAGTCCTAGACTTTTACCTATTTCATCATTCATATTATAACCTTCTACTCGTGTTCGTTAGCAACACCTGATGTTGTTGCTCCATCTCCATCGCCATCTTGTATTACAACCATTGCTTTCCAGTCATCATCTATACCAATTGTTTGTGTAAATGCCGCTCTTGCCGCATCGTCTGCTATTTGACCAGTTACTACATTAGATACCCGAACCCCATGTTTGACAGCAACTAAGATAGCTAATTTATGGCTTGTCGATAGAGCATCAATAGATGCCTGAGTTGGTGCTGTAATGACATCGCCGGGTCTATATGTGACTCCCGAAGTTCCAAGATATGTATTTAATGCACCTTGAATACTGGTTGTACCTACACCACTAATACCACTAACTGAAAGAGGATTACCAGTAGCTGTTCCATCCTCTGTTCCACCAAGAGAGTGTATACTATATAACTGTCCTGCCGTTAGTGCAATAGTTGGTGGATTATTAATCACATCGTTCGCATCACCAGTAACAATTGGGCTATCTATCAATAAACTTGGTGCTACTGTAATCTGTGAGCCAGATGCTCTTGTTGTTGGAGTTGCTGTACCGCCAGTACCAGTGCTTACATAACTTGACACTTGATTGTTTACAGTAAATGTTTCACCAACAGCAGGGTCAGAATCTGCACCAACCGCATTCCAGTTTCTTCCAGAACCAAGATTGGTTATCTTATATGTCTCACCAACAACCAAGTCACTAAATGCTATACCTGTTTGAAGATCAGTTGTCGGATAGATATCAGCATCAACAAATGTAATTTGCTTTTTATTAGCAACAGGACCGAAGAAGTACCCTTTCATCGTGAAGTTCAATGTCCAAATCATCGCTCTTCTTGTTTGAAAATCGCCTTCGTATGTATCTTCTTGTGATACACTATTTAAAACGAGGGGTATATCAAAATAAGTGCTAAGTTCGTCAATCAACTTAACACTCACTGTACAATCTGGTGTAAAGAATGGTAGTATCTGCTCAATAATCTTTGTACCATCTTCATTATATTTTGTCATGATGTTCAACTGAAACTCAATGTCATATGGAGCAGGTGCAAACATTGTAGTCATTGTACCATCAGCCGCACTTGCTTTAACTAACTTAGTCACGCTTGTTAGTTTTCGATCTGGGCTATATGTCATACCAGTCATTTCAAAAGACATTCTTGGTAGCGTAATCGCAGGAGCATTTAGTTGTGCATCTTGATCTATCTTTGCAAGTATCTTTTGCATTGGTGCGTAGTTAATCGGCACTTTCATCTGCTGAACAGTTGCAGTTCCACTCTTTCTGCTTATTACGATATCGTTAAACAACGTGCCGAATACGGCAACATATCGTCTAGTCGTCTCGTTATAAAAATGATTACCATACATTAGAATGAATCCTCACCAAATGGGTTGCCCTGACTAAAGTCAATAATGTTGTCTGTCGCAATAGCATTCTGAATTGCTGTGTTACTACTGTCTGCAATAACATCAATGTCTTCGATAATTGTATCTGCATCGTTAATGGTTGCGCCTGGAGTAACAGTTCTGTGGGCCGCAAAGACTGCTTCAATTGCTGTCTTATCAGCGTCTGATATATATCCATTAGTAACACTATCTTGATGAATAATGAATCTTTCGTTACTATATTCAAACAACTCACACTTCAGATCAAATGTTTGAAGTGAACCCATTTGATAGAATACTGCTTCATGCTCAACGTGTTGAATCTCAAATATCTTTTTGTTTAGTGGAAAGTATAGTAGATCACCTTCAAGCGGTCTTCTTTCAGTAAGAGGAATAGCATTTGTTCCTCTGTCAGTCGCATCTGTATCACTTGTTGCATCACCATCTGTATCGGCAGTTGCGATATTATCGGAAACTGCATTTCTATATCTCTTTTGAGCAACTGTGAATGTTACTGAGTCACGAACTTCAAGACCAAACTTAGATAAGAAGTCGCCTTCGCCTTCAAAGCCTTCTACATTCTTAATATACATCTCAACTGCATACGCAGAAGTATACCTTGCTAAGTCATCTTCTTGAAAGATGCTATCTCTAGCAACAGGTATTCTTGGAATATAAAAACAGTCAAGACCATATACTTTAATCGATTCTATAACCAAGTCTTCTATGAGTGTCTGCTCTTGAGCATACCCATAGTTGTTAAAGTGTGTGTTTGTAGCCACTCTATTATCCTATCATATCGACTGCGGGCAAAGAATAACTTGAAGCCATTTCTTCTTCAAGTCTTTGAATCTCTTCTCGTGCATCGCTTAAAATTTGTTCTCCATTGAACTGAACACCACCGGGCAATGTCATGCCATTGAACTTGGTGAGATTTGAACCCCACTGATACTTGATCTTAGCTGATGCATAGTTTTGTAGGAAACGGTCTTTCCAAACATCAGAACCATTTGACGTATCTACAGTTTTATATGCTTCAACAACAATATAGTTACCCAGTGAAAGTTGATCCCAGTCTGTATCAATCTGAATCTTGTTTGTGTGTCTATTGAATCTTAGTTGCTGTTTACCAACCAACATCTCATCTAAAAGAGATAAATGAGCCATTGACATATAGTAGTGAGTTATGTTATAATTAACTATATCGTGTAAGTTATGAAGAATAAACTGATACTTTGCGTTAAACATACCAGTACCAGTAGATACTTCTGACTCCATTGGGAATAGATTAGAAACACCAATGTATGGGTCTTCAATAGTCTCGAAAGTAAGACCAGTTGTTGCTCCACCACCCACAACAGTTGTTTCAGTAGAACCATCTGTATTCTTTAACTGAAAAGTTCCACCACCAACTGAAGACGTAGATACTCTGTAGTCGCCAGTTGCTAGTGTTGCTCCACCAGATAACACACCAGATACTCTAATCAATTGACCTACTTCTGGAACATTTCCAGTTGTGGCAAACGAAGCACCTGTATCGGTTATCGTTATTGTGCCAGTCATCTTCGTCTTAACACTTAGATCAATGTATCGAGTTTCGTACAACCCTCTATATAAATCTGTTATTTGTCGTGCATCATTAGCCCCATGCACACTTGCGAAAGTATCACTTGTAGCAAACTTACCTATAGTAAACTCACTTAGTGATGGTCTTTTGAAGAAAACTCTGTTATTATCTAAGTCTATTGCAACTACGGTTGCTTTTGATGTAGCTTCTTCAGCACCACCGCTAGATGAAGATACTTCTTTGATGACATCATCTACTTTGAAGTCACCCTCCGAAAGTGTATTAAATTCGATATAAGAGTTCAGTACTCTGGCTTTAAAATATACTTTTTCTACACCATCGAAGTGATAATCATGATAATATGCTAACGCTTCATCAACTCTATCTGTCACTTGGTCATCAGAAACATTGATATCGATTACTGGTTTACCCAGTTTTCTGAGGCAATATTCTTTAAATTCGGCTTTAGTTGTTGGCTCTGCCATGTTCGATTCCTAAATTATGTTGATATAATACTATTTATAATCAATAGACTTGTGCTATTTCCAGATACAATGAGTATAAATATTTATAAATAAATGATAACAGACTTCACTTAATATCTATTTGAAAAGGATAAAGGATTAAAAATGAGCATAACAATACCTAACGTATTCACTATACCTGCACTATCTGCTGATAGCGCCGTTCCAGTAAGCAGTGAGGGTCAAGTACATACATACGGATTTGCATATCAGGGCGGTAAAAGCACATTCGCATTCTATGGAAATTTTACCAATGTAACAAGTATTAAAATTCAAGCCGCATTTGATGGTGGTTCTGTAAATAACGGAAACAACACCCCTGACGCAAATCCCGATCTTAACTTCATTGATCTAACCAATTCGGATGGAAACGCCGAACTAATCACCGCAAGCAACAGATTAGTAACTGTTGATATCGGTAAATGTATGTTGAGATTTCGTGTCGATGTGGGTGGCACAATGGCTGGCACAATTAATGTTGCGGTATCTTCTTAGGAGTCTAAATGGCTACAATACTAAAGGGTACTGTTTCAAGAGGAATAGTATCTAAAAGTTTCAGTAAGGTTTCAGAATTTTCTACTCAGGCTGTTGCAGATGCTACAGGCCCAGTATTTACTTCTGCAACATCTGGTCAAGTCTATTATAGAGTTGACGGAGTAATAGGTCCAACTGTTTACATCGCTCAGGCAACTGATAGAAACGATATAACTTATAGTTTGGGTGGAACTAACCAAAGCGATTTTGTAATCAATTCTACTACCGGTGCAGTTAGTTTAAATACTAGTGGATCGCTGTCAGTAGCCACAGATAAAACATTCACTGTGACTGCAACAGACTCTGAAAATAACGCAACCACTACTAGCAACTTAACAATAAAAATCGTTGCTGATGCATTCACTAAGTTTAATTTAGGTGGCTCGGGCGACTTCAATTTAGTAATTAGCAAAATAGATATTAACGCACATAGAGGCACAGTTACTGATGGATATCTTGGTGTTGGCTCTGATGACTTTAATATTAGATATCAATACTTTAGTGGGACACAAACCAATGGAGCGACTGTCGCCAAGACATTAGATATGGCTAGTGATGGTAAGGCTTATGGTAAACTAAAATTTGTTATTCGTGGCGGTGGTCAGGCGCCTAGAGTCACAAGACCAGATGAAAATGCTCCATATGACTTTAATGTCGGTGATGAAATTGGTTTCGAAATGGTTAGATACAGTAGATCAAACGGCTCTTCCACCAATCACTACAACACAGAAACATTTAACATCGATGTAGATCATGCAGACTTTGTGGTAAGTGCGGCAGGGCAATCTCCTGAGCAAAGAATGTATCTCAGTGATTATAATGGTGCCGAGGGAACTGGAGTACGAGACTCTGTACGACTAAGACACTCTTCTGACACTTCTGGTATCGCCGATATACAATCAACAACTCCAACAGGAACAGAAGTTGTTCTTTCTGTTGGCAATGCTGCCGATCTACCTACAGGGCTAAAAACAGCAACTGAGTCTAATCTACTTGGTGAGCATAAGTTCGTAATCAATAATGGAGATGGTACAGTATCATTTGCAGACAGCCTAGCAGATGCTCAAGCAGGGGTTAAAGTACCTTTTGGTACTGATGTACCTACTGGTCTGAGTAATATCATTCCACTAGGGTTGTATAAGGTAACACATAGAGAGCCTTTCTATCTTGATGTTGTGGATGACGGTCTTACTTTCACAAACGCAACTGGTTTAACGGCTTCAAACCCCGTTTCTTATCAATCGTCTGTAGATAATGTGACAGAATTTACATTTGCCACACAAAACAGCGTTAGTGCAGACTACAGCCCAGTCAACAGCACTGGATTTAATGGTGTGAATGTAGCCTCGGCCTCTGTAGTTGGTGAATTTACTGGTGCGCTTAACTTAGGAAATACCATAGTTGGTGACGGTACACTAACAGTAAGAGCAGATTCTTTTTCTGGTATAAGTAAGACTCAAACAATACACTTTGCAGATGCTAGTGTGGGTATAACTTCTGCGTTTGGGATTAACTACATCCCCTCGGCTCAAGATTCTGCGCCATACACGTTTACTTGTACCCCCAACGGGTCAAATTTTAGCATTAAAACCGGCAGTGTTACTGGTTTTGATGCGGCAGATGTATCAATAAATTCTTCTACTGGAGCAGTAACACTCGCTGGCGGGGCAACAGGTTCTGGAACATTTATAGTACAATTTGTTAACTTAGTTTCTGGTGCAACAGAAGACTCACCAATTATTACGCTATATGCAGATACAGCACGATCTCTAAAAAATTCATTTGAATATGCTAAAATAAGACAAACAAGGGGGAGTGGTGTATCACTGACTCGTAATTGGGATGTCGTTGATATTAAATATACTGACGATATGGAAGAAAATTCTTTCACTGATATACCACGAAGCGTTACAGCCCTCGTTGCTATTTCAGACGGAGCATCTGTAACTTTCTCGGATACGCACGGCATTCAACAAGGCGATAGAGTAAGATTTGTAGACACTACTGGAACTTTGCCAACTGGTACACATATTGTTAAAACAAATAGTGCCACTAACTTTACTGCATATGGAGTAGAGTTTGATGGCACTCATCCAGACCTATCTGCAATAACTGTGCAAAAAGTCACAAACAAATTCCATTTGATGATAAAATCTAAAACTGTTCCGGGCAGTACTAGTACATTCCATAATGATCATGCGATTGGTTGGATTCAAGTACTCAATTCAGATGGAACATTATTTCAAAATTTCAACCCTCAAATGGGGTCTCAAGGGTCAGAATACACAGTACTTGGTCAATGGAGAACTTCTACTACCAACGATGCTACCTATACAGATAGTATGTCAGCTACAACGGCAAGAGATAACTCTACTACATCTGTTAGCACATCTACAAATGCTTCACATAAATGGATTTTAGATCACTCTGGTACACCAAGTGGTAATACGGGTCCTGCTGATGGATTCACTAACACTTCTGGAAATAATTCTATCTATAACACTCAAGTGTTACCAGTAGGTGATAAAATTATACCACAATTAGATTCAACTAATGCGAAATACTTATATAGAGAAACTTCTAGTACAACGTCTGGTAGAGTTTCTTTCTTAAAAAGCCCTGCCACACCTTTCCCAAGCAATGGAATAATTAGAATGGGTGTTTTTGTTGCGGGTCAGACATTACCTACAGGTGACATCGAAGCACTTGCAGTAGCACTAGTAGAAGATTAAGGAGAACGATAATGTCTTTAAGTTTAGTACAAAACAAAGAAGAAATAATCTCTTGGTTGACTGAGGGTGAAAATGTAGTCGTGTTTGATACGCATTATTCTGAAGACGTAAAAGCGACTTTAACCATGCAAGCAGATTTAACGCCAAATACTGATTTAGAAAACTCAATTAAACAAACAAAACTAGAAGAAACATGGCATGACGAATTGCCAGAAGACAGAGAAAACGATGTCTCTACTGCAATATCTGTTTACAACACAAAGGGTAGTTATTGGATGGGCATCTGCTGTACCAGAATCAAATCGATAAATGGTATATCCATAACATATTCTAATTGATATTATCGTGCAACTATAAATAGTATGATAACACATGAACCTAAGAGAATCGTATGGCGGCTAGAAAATATCTAAAATTTGGTTTAAGAGCAGACAGAAACTTAGCTGATCTAAGTGACTCGACTCTCGCTGTGGATAATCTTCTGGATAATCTAGCGAGTGGTAGTAATGTATTCGGCGAATCATACAACTTCACTAGTGCTGATATTTCTCCAATAAGACAGTTGTCTTCTACTGATCTTATAGATGTCGTTGATCCAGATGATGGGTTACCTAAAATACTTACTGACTTAGAGGCGTCAGTCCCTATTTATAGCGCATCTAACGTCTCTGATGATCCATTGACTGGTACGCAATCAGTACAGCCACAAGTCACCCTGCAAGACTATATAAACAGATTTAAAGTTGTATTAGGTGATCCACCATTTATTAATGGTGGCTCAGGACCCTTTGCTGAATATGTTCACCCATCAAGAATAACAAATATTACGGGTGATATCAATAACTTCACTATCAACTTAACGCCATCTACAAACGCAATAAATGACTTAGTTGTTGGTAATCGATATAAGATTCTAAATAAAGGCAATATCACAAACGCTCAATGGGATTCTATAGCTGTCGTTAACGCAGGTACATACAATACCGGAGACGTATTTGTGTGTGATCAGACCGTTGCTACAGTTGTAGGCGCTAACACAACTGCCATTGTTAGAGATGTGTCAACTCCTACTGGCAATTACGCATTATCATCTAATGCAGTTCCAACTCAGAATCTACCATCAGACGTACTATTTACCAAAATAACTGGCGGAGCATTGCCGAATATCATTCAGACATCGAACGATTGGGATGTAGGTAGGTTTCAATGGGATAGTGCGCTACACAATTCATTCAATGTTAACAACGGTCTGGTTCAATTTACTGGATATCAAGTATCCAATTTCTCTCCACCAATCGCAACAAATGGATTGTTTCTGATCGAAGAAGACGTAGTTGATACTGCAAACGATGATACTAACTGGAGATTTATAAGAGGAACAAACACATCAACAGTTATACCTACTTACAATATCACATGGCTGACAAACAGTGATGGATACACAGAAATAACATTTACTAACAGAGAAGATTGGAGAAAGGTCGGAGTAAACATGACTGCTTCTCTCAATGGAGCAGATGCCGGACAAGTCACTGAAATAAAAACAGATGGTGGTGTATATCGTGTATGCTTGTCAGTAGACTTTGGTACAACAGAAAGTAGCGGAACAACAGTTGCTGAGTTTAGTTTCGAAGTTGGCGGTGAAACTTTAATAGAGTACGCACAACTTGACTTCACTCAACCACCCGGAGACTTCAGAAGAAAAGTCAGATACACTTGTTGGTGGCCTACTGGAACACCAACAAGTGCAAAAATATTTGGTAAGCCTGAAGGTAATTCATATGAATTCAGTAGTTTAAATTTTTATAAAGAACAGGTAGACAGCACATTTATAAATCAAAGATATAGCTACCCCTACTTTAGAGACAATAGAGCAAACATACTAAAGCAAGATGGTAATACAGAACTTCGTGTAGATAATAAATTTTTAAATGTATATCAAAAGCCAGGTGTTACAAAAGATATTCTACAAAATCTTAGCGTGTTTCCAGACACGGTTGCTAGTTCATATAACACAATAACTGCAAAAATTGTTTCTGCTAAAAGTGATGGAAGTATAAATGGAACTGACGATTTTACTACTGCTGAAGTTGGAGACTTTATTGTTTCATCTAGACATGATGGATCAAATCAACTTCATTATGTACATCAAATAAAACAAAAAGTCAATAGCGGCAAAGTATATGTCAACTCCACATATTTAACGATAACTGGTATTGCCGCAGACACTGACCACAATATAGTTTTAGTTAAGAACAATGGACTAATTGGTATATATAAGTCAGTTGATGCTACTGGAACAAACACTTTAGCTATTCAAAGAACGCAAGAAGGCATTAATGCTAAGTATCCATTTGAGGTTGAAGAAGACTGCATTATATATAAAGTTGACGATGGTCCTTTCGGTCCTAGTAATACTGACAGTACGCACTCAACACACAGGTATGGGTTCAGAGTAAGAAGCACCACTCACAACAACAATAGAGCGGCGGTTACTGCAAATCTCACTGTAGATGCGAATCCAACAGATTCTAGTGCAACAGTATCTACAAATGGTGGCTTTGTCGCAGTATATTCATCAAAAGGATTGATGGATAGATCAACCACTGAAGAGTGTACTGGTGTTTTTGGTAGAGAAGTTACATCAAATGCACTTGCGAGTCAAAATGAAATTGTAGTTAATGACGTTACTGGAATAACAGTAGGTGACCTTGTTTATTTTGATGGAGCAATTCCATACGACAACACTTCAGTTACAACAATGACAAGGGTTAAAGCAATTAATGGAAACACCATTCAGCTAGGAAAAGGATCTCCTTCTCCAACTACTAATGTTAACTTGTCTACTTTACTTTCTGTTGGGTCAACTGTAGTCTTTGTCCCTGTTAGTGCAGGGCCGAATAGTGATGGTTGGGGATTGAACAACAAAGAATATTGTATTATTCCTCTAAACACAGCACCGCCTTGGGAAGGAACTGACTTAGGTCTGGCTAGCCCTGCTAAAACAGCAACAGAAAACTTTGGTGTCATGTCAAAAGAGTTTAGATTTGTTAAACTATCTTTCGAGTTACCGACTGCAAATATTACAAAATACACAGAAAACAATAACGATAAGAAAAAATATCTAAATGTTAAGTTTGTTCCACCTGCGTCTTAATAAGACTCTTCCATAGTTAGAACTTTATAGTTACCTGCGGCTACATCAGTCGAATTAGCATAAGCTAATAAGAAATAGTTTTCCCCATTTACAGTTATTGGAATCTTATGCGTAAACTCAGTCGTTGATCTAGAGAAAGAATTACTATCAGTTGATAAACCATCATCTGGTATTTCTGTCTGCCCAGT
>Ga0209603_1005469_pt1 | contig 10220 bp, 5 predicted proteins | sample COGITO_mtgs_1206_FD_184812 | JGI IMG/M metagenome (GOLD analysis project Ga0209603, IMG submission 184812) | Pelagic marine microbial communities from North Sea - COGITO_mtgs_120607 (SPAdes) (version 2) | ecosystem: Environmental > Aquatic > Marine > Epipelagic ... | reverse complement strand
CTAAGATATACTTAGATACAACAAACAGAAGAGAAGCTAGCGCAGGTATCTCTCCTAACTACATTCATTCACAGGATGCTACTCATATGGCATTAGTGATAGATAAATTCGGTATCAACTTCGGTGCAGTACATGATAGCTTTAGTTGCCATGCCTCTGATGTTGAATTATTAAAACAAATAACACAAGAAAAATTCGTTGAAATGTACAGCAACGATAACCCCTTGGAAGCAGTTAAAGATTGTATAACACATAACAACTGCACCATAGAAGTACCAAAGCTTGGTGACCTAGATATATTCGAAGTCATTGGTTCACGTAACTTCTTTTCATAGGTGAAACATGACAAACAAAACTCATTACAATTGGTTTGCTTTGCGTGATCGGTACTTACTTAGTAAAAATAAAAAACCACTAATGACTGATGAACGCTATTGTGAAATCGAAGGTATTGACCCCGATACTTATGCATACAACAGAGAAAATATGCGTGATTATTTTATTAGTAAACAAGATGATGCCAATAAAGGTGCAGAGCAGTATGATCTGTTCTTAGCACACAACGGTATATTAACAAAGAAAGAATAACTAAAATGATAGCATTAATAATATTTGCAATACCAACTATACTAGGTGCTTTAGCAATAATTAGACAAGTATTCGTGGACGATGAAGTCCACTGGAAAGAAGGAATGATATAATGAAATCTTATAATAAAGACGCACTACGAGGTTTACCTGTAGATGATAAAGACTGGCAAACTGATATGGCTAAAGTAGGTATAATAATACCAGATGATATGCTATACTCACCTAAAGGTCCAAAATATGCCATAGAGCAAATACGAGAACGCAACGTTCAAGATCAAATAAATGGTCTAGGTATATCTGAAAAAGAAGCTCGTAAAAAAGTAGAGCCTTTATACAAAGCTGCAATGCAAAGTTATGAAGATCTAAACAAATAAAATAAAAAACCCCCTCAATACCATAAAGGTATAAGGGGGTTTTTAAATTTTTATTAATTACCAGACTTCATAAAGAACTGTGTATCTTGATTACTCTTAGCCATATCTTCTACTAAATTAGTAACACCTTGTCCTAAACTAGTAACGTTCTTATCCGATGAACTTTTAGCAGGCTTAAATATATGCATTACATACCAAGTAACAAATGATTTAGGTTCAACTGAAAAACTAACTTGATTAGATCTAGGTTGTTCTTTAAAATCAAAATCCATTACTTTACGAGGATCTTTAGGTGCCCATAATTTCTTATCATAAGCATCCTTCAGTTCATTTTTCTGCCTTATCAAACGTTTCCTACGAGCTTTTTGACCTTCTGGTGATTTAATCTCACGCATAGAACTTTCTTCATCTATTAATCTATTGTAAGACATATCAAAGTATTCTGTAAGTTCTGCAAAATCAGAATCTGGACCTAACACCATAGAGTCTTGCTCTAATAACTTATTAAGTCTAGATTTAATTCTAACTTCCATGTCTAACATTGTTTTCTTTGGTAAATCATGTTTTAAAACCTTTCTTAAAGCATCTGAGTTAAGTATATCTTGAAACATCATACTCTCAAGAGGAGCCATACCAATTTGATCATGTATATCTAATATAATGTCTTCTTGTAAACCTAACCGTTCTGCTAAAATATCAAAAGCAGTAGTAACTAACGCTCTTTCTGTAGAAATACCTAAAAAGGGACCTAGCGCTTGAGCAGCAGCAGTATATGGTCCTGGTTCAGAATAAGTTCCTGTAGCATCTATAAAAGATGGATCTGAAGCAGCAGCAGGTAAATCTTGAATTTCACCTTCAGAAGGTACTTCAAAAGAATCTTTTTTACCTCTAATAATTACTGATTCACCAAATATAGGTTTACGGCCTACTTTACCTACATGCATAGACTGACCATCATGTCCTGTAAAAACAAGAGGTATATTTAACATAGCAGATGCTTTTGCTGTTTGCTGTAAAGCTTGAGCATAACCTAAATTAGAAGTTTCTACGAGAGCTGTAGAAAAAGAATCAAATAAACCTTCTTTAACGTCTTCCATAGTAAAGTTTTGAGAATATAAATGATCGTTAAGCTTAGTTACTGGAGAGTTATCTAAATTTCCACCAGATGAAATATAATCATTTTGATATTCTTGTATAAAGTCACTAAAACTTTTTAACATTGTTTCAGTAGCTCCAGGTAAGCCCATGCCATAATCTAAAACTAGATTAGATAACTTGGCAATAGAATCAGCATACTCTGGTGCTTTAGTTGTGTTTAAAGCTTCTTCTAAAATATTTGAAATGAGAATTTCAATAGTATTTTCCTCACCCTTCTCTCTTTTGTCTAAATGTTTTAATTTTAATACATCTATAACATTCTTCATAGTGAACATACGAGGATTATTTTTAGTATATTCAAGGCCATCTATTATAGGTTGATTACTTTCTGGTGAAGTAGATGATTGAGTTATGAACCAACCCATATACTTAACAAGTTGAGCACCTTTTGAAGAACCTGCATGAACTAAAGCCTGTAATCTACCCGCTGAACTCATATCTGCTAAATCTAAAGAATGTAACTTAGCCATAGTCTTATTTGGGTCTGTGTTAATATAAGTATCAATAGCAGTTATTAGCTGTTGGGTTTGACCTGCATGTTTTTTATCAACACCTGTGGCTAAATCTAAAGCAGATTTAATTTCAGTTGTATTAATATCACTTAAAAATTCAGGTGGAATAATAAGCTTTGAGGGATCTGAAAGTAATAATTCTAAGTTTTTAGGATTTAACATAAGAGTGTTTATATCTTTAAAAGCTTTAGATTTTGATGCAAAGTTTTTTAATGCAGCTGGAGTTATCCTATATATTAATTCACTGTCAGGTAAATTACGGGTCTCCTTAAATAAATTTCTTCCAGCCGACAGCAAGAAAGCTATCTCATAATGATCTTGAGTTATATTACCTTTTTGTCTAATTGCAGATTTAAAGTTAGCTAAATCAGATTTACTAATTAAAGGAGTTGAATCAGATTTAGAATTCAATATTCTATTTCTTTGAATATATCTATCATGACCCCTTAAGCTAGATCTATGTGCTTTACTGTTTTGTTCAGAAGAATTAAACGCAGTAATATGTTGACGAAAACTATCTAGTGTACTAAATACAGCATCACCTAATCTGTGACCTAGTGGTAAATCTTTTTGTAAATTAGCAGCATCAGCTATTTGTTTACTTACACCATTAATTTTTTGAACAGCATTATAATATGCTAATTGTTCCTTTTTATTAGTTGGATTTGGATTAACTCTGTCTAATTTTACTTTATGTTGTATAGCCATATCTTCAGCCATTACTTTAATAAAGGGAGGTAAGTTAGATCTTTGATCAATTGGTGTTCTTATGTATTTAGATAAGGCAGTTATTTGTGCAGCCTGAACATTTAATACTTCTGTATCATGTGCTCTAAAAGTTTTTCTGAACATAGAAGAAAACCTAGTAAACACATTACTACTTTTACTTTTTCTTTGATCAGGTAAACCTTTAGGTGCTCGTTTAGATCTAGGCTTATAATACTTACCTTCACTTATAGCACCACCTTCTGGATCTGTAATTGCCTGTGCCCCTAATTTAGGAGTATTCATTTGAGGAATATCTTTAAAGTCTCCAATAGCATCATAAAGTTGCCTAGTCATAAACAAAGCCGTATGTTCTTCTGCTAAATCTTTTCTTTTTTTAGTAGGTTCACCTTTACTGTTAAGTACAACATAAGGGGCTCTTACTAATAACCCTTGATCTACAAGACCTTGTTCTAAAGAAGATGCATCCGCTTTATCAAAAGAAATACCTTCAGAGTTACCTTTAGCTTGTTGAACAGCCTTACTTACACCTTGTAATAATACTCTACCTAAGTCTCCTTCTTTAACTCCCGTTAAACCTTCTTGATCATGAAAAGCAACCATATCTGAAGATTCTATTGCCTGTAAACCTGCCATTTCAAAAATATTATCTAAAACATTTTCTTCAGGTAAAGCCTGTCTGTTTGCTTTTCCAGCTAACATAACTGAATCATTAACTAAAGATTGTGTAATTAAAAGAGCAGTAGCAGGACCATTTAATAAATTGTTAGAGTTTTCTTCTTTTTCATTTATTTTATTAACTATTCTACCTAACCCATTTTCTACAGGACCTATTTTAGGGTCAATAATATCAACACCTGAAAGAAAAGAACTTATACTACCAATAAAACCAACAGCCCTTTCTCTTGTAGCTAAAGGCATATTTTCTTGTTTAAGTAATTCATCTATTTCATTTGCTTGTTTAATTTTAGATGCAACATTATTTTGTCTATAAGTTTTTGTTTGTTTAATAGCTTCAATTCTAGCTTGCTCATTTACTGTTTTGTTAGCAATAGGTTCTCCTGTTATACCTATTTGTCTTTCATCAAAAGTTAATGTTTCTCTTTCAATAGGGTCTTCACTGAATGCATTATCTAGTATTGAATTAACTTCAGTATTTTCAGTAACAGGTTCTCCTGTTTCAACCAATGGGCCAAAAGCAGATTGCTCAAAGTCTACAATTTCTTCTTGCATTTCTTTAGAAGGTATTCCACTTTTATAAGCATTATATGCTTTTACATTAGGATCATTTTCATAACCAGGCATAGAAGCTAATTTTTCAGCTAATTCTATGTCCATATCTCCTTCATAAGTTGATACTGGACCTATAGGAATAGCGTCTGGATTCTTTTGTTTAGGAAGAGCACCTTCTGGTACTCCTCCTTGGTTTCTTATATAAGTTTTACCAGCCATTTATTTCTCCTTCATCTGATACGGTGTTAGCCTCTCTTTTAATAGTGTGTCTACAAGAGGCACTGTACTAGTGAGATTACGTAAGGCATTGTTGTCTTTTGGGTCAATAGCAGAGCGAGTTGCTCCAATAATTCCCTGATCTATATTAGCTATAATTGGAGATTGTCCAATAATTTGATTAGCTAAACTACCTAAGTTCATGTTTATATTATTAAATGCATCTCCAATATTAGTTCTTGGGTTTGAAAAAGGCATTAATGCTTGTAAAGGTCTATCTGCTAATCCAGTCAAGCCAGATTGAGAAAGAATCCTTAAAAAGTCTTTAGGTTCTAATTCTTGTTCTTCATCTTCGTCTATACCTTTAATAGCACTTTTTAATCCAATTGCTAAATAAGCCATTACCATCATAGCCACTATTGTTTTAATTGAGTTAACTCTTTCAACAGGTAATCTATCTTTGCCACCAAGGTTCTTGTATATCTTGGGGAGTAAAGTAGTAGTTGCTGTTGAGATATACCCTGTAAAAGTAGCAACTAATCTAAACCTAGGGTCGCTAAGCCATTTAGCTCTATTACCTTTACGTGGAGTCATAATCCTTTGATCTACGTAATTCAAGATACCTATATCTATATATTGATCTAAACTCTTTTTTAAACTATTATTAGCACCAGGATCTAACTTTACAACATTTGCTTGATAAGCCATAGTAGCTATAGCTTCTCCAGGAATACCTAGGTCATCTAGTTCTCTAACTGCTTGTAAGTATAATTTATTAGGCTCTAATAATTTACCTTTAGAGTCCCTATCTATAGGATAGTGTACTGAAGCTTGAGCAATATAACTATTAATCTGATCTTCTGCAACAGACATTGCTACACCTCTAAAAAAATTAGTAGAGGAGTTTAATTGTATTGCATTAAAAAACATTTGCATTACTCTTGCCTGATTAGGAGAGTATTCTGCTCCTACTCTGGCAGCAGGTGCAGTTTGTTCTGACATAAAACCTATTTGTCTTAACTTAGCTCTATTGTTACCATATTCTTTCATAGACACATGTCCACCAGTTAGGTTTGAAGATAATTCTCTAACACTATTAGCTATCTCCTTGCCTGCTTCTTTAGCTTGTCTTGCTAAAACATTTAAGGGTTCTGAATTAGCATTATTGTGCAATAGTACTGTAGCAAACTCTGGAAACGAAGAAACAGCGGCCAACTCAAGGAAGTTTAATGAAGCATAAGTTGTACCTATATTCATCATACGGTTATAAGTTTTATTAGTAACTACGTTATATGTACCAGATAACATTTTTTGATAATCTCTGAAAAACACTGCTGCATCTATAGATTGATCTGAAGTAATGTCGCCATTTTTAACTGCTTTAGATAAACCATCTGCAATTAAATAACCATTAGTTCCAAAATATTTATTGTTAGTATGACGAGCAGCTAACTTTAAACCATTCTGTGCTATATTATTAAATACGTTGTTTTCAAGATATTTAGAAAAACGTTTATCTTTTTTAAGATCTTTTAATACTTGAGAATATTTAAGGGAAGAACTATCATTTGCTATTTCAGCATATATATCTTCAGGTTCTATTATGGTTTCAGTATTAGTTAAAATAGTAGAAATTCTTTCTGCTTCACTTTTAGGAATCTTTTTAAGATTAATTAAATCGGATTCAAATTGAGCTTGGTTATTATATATTTCTTGAGGACTAAAACCTCTTTCTAATATATTAAAACTATCACCTGTAGTAGTTCCTGCTTCTGTATCATACAATAACTTGTTAGCTTTACGATTGCTACTAACTACTTGTTCAAGAAATTTAATGTAATTAGTTGATAGATTAGAATCTTTAGTTAACCCTTTTTTTACCAAAGAATCAATATAATTAGAATTCTCAATTAATGAATTAACGGTTACTCCAGATTTAGTAGCGTCTTGTACTATCTTTGATATAAAAGGATTTCTTTTTTCGTTTAAATGAAACTCAGCAAATTCCTGAGCGTTCCTATAACCTAAAGCACCTACAGCAATTCTTTCTGAAAATTCTGCTTTGTCTGCTACTTTACCTATAATTAATTGTCTTTCTTTTTCAATAGTAGGTCCTGCTCGGTTTCCTAAGAAGGGAGATATAAGTCTATCTATATAAGGACCATTGCCTTGAAAGGGCCTTAAGCTTTGTTCAACATTACCTGCATATAAAGATCTAAACTTTTTAAATGAAGAATCTATAAAGCCATCTTTATTTTTACGTTTCTCTTTAGCTCTTTCATATAAATTTGAATTGTTGTAAGGATCGACTTCTTTATCTTCAGGACTGTTATTTTGTACCCAATCAAAAGCTTGCTCACTAGTTAAAGCACCTGACTGACCTAGTCCGTTATTTTCTTTTAAAGGTCCCGTAACTCTAGTTTCACTATCTATGTCAGCAGATATTTGGTTTAATGTTTTAGTTGTAGATTTTGCTAAGCCTGATTTTAAGTTAATTTCTGCTAATGTTCCTGACTCAAATCCACCAAAGCCTGCACCAAGTGTACCACCTGCGGCAAATGCATTCAATAATCTATTTCTAAATTCTGGGTTTTCCCAATCTAAATCTCCACTAGTTGCCATAACAGAAAGAATCTCTTGACCAGCTTCAGTAACACCCTCTATAGTTCCGTTAACTCCCATTGATATGCCTAGACCTGCTGCTATTTGAGGGTTAGTTTTTACCATTGCTAATAACTGAGCCTTAGTTAAGTCCATAGCTTTACTGTATTGACCTCGCATAGCTTTAGTTAACATATTTTCTGCTGTAGATAATTTAATATTGTTAGCAGAAGCTACTTTAGCTACAACAGATTTACGTGCTGCCGGAGAAGTAAAAAAGTTTTTAACAACAGCTCCACCTAGCTTAACACCAACAACATCTAATGCTGCTTGTAAGGCACCATAACTTAATGCTTTACTAATATCTTTTTCACCTTCAGCCTGATCATTATAGTTCATACCTGTGTATATAGAAACAGGTACAGATAAAGAAGTTCCCCAAGTTGCGGGAGCAGCTAAAACAGAAACCATAGTAGTACCCATTATAGGTAAACTCTGAACAAAATTAGTGCTTGCCCAGTCCATAAAACCAGTAAATCCTTCTAAAGTGTATTCACCTGTTTTAGAATCAAACATATTAGTATTACGTAAATATCCTGCATCTTTTATTTTTCTTTCTAATCTCTCTGCATTACCAAAACCTAATTGTTCTAAAGTATCCCAACCAGTTACTTGACCAATTATTCCTGCAGAAGTATAAACTGCTTGCCAAGCATTATCAGAACCAACATCCCAAGCATCATCTAGTTGAAAACCTTTAATTTCATTTTCAAAGTTTCTATTATAATTAGTAAATGAAGTACCTGAGTGATATCTGGGATCAAATAATTTTTCAGTAGCAGCTGTGCCTTTAGCTCCAACTTCATCTCCATAAAAAGCTTTTCTTGTTCTGTTTTCTATTTCATTAAGAGACTCTATTAATAAATCATCCCTATTTTGTTTGCCTTGATTTTTTCTTTGTACCCTATCTAATCTACCAACAGAAGAAATTGTTTGACTATAATCATCTGCATAGGCATTAGGTGAAACTATTCCTGTATATAATAATTTTTCACTTAATCCCTGACCTTGTTCATTAGCTAGGTTTGTTATAGGTCTACCATAAGCACCATATAATTGTTTACCACCTGAAGTATACTCTGGTGCTTTTTTAGTATAATTACCTTCTTTTATTATCTCAGCGGTTCGGTCAGTGATCTCTTGACCACCAACCTCGCCTCTATTATATTTAAATGTAGTTGGATTAAAGTGAGAAACCTCTGGAGCGTCTACTCCACCAGGAAGACGTATAGACTCTCCATCAACCACAGGAGTATCTGCATCTATTAAAGAAATATCTGTATCTTTTACAGGTTTTCCTTCATATACAGGTGATAACCCTTGTGAACGTAGTCTTTGTAATAGTCTTGATTCCGCCATGTTAGCTCCTTATAATCCTAGTTGATCTCTCAAATAGACATAAAATTTATTTTCATTCTTTTCAGGTCTTAGCCTTAACAATTCACTTTCATCTAAAGTTTTAAATTCTGTTATATAAGATAAAAAAGCGGCTTTGACTTCAGATAAATTACCTTCAGCTTCATTAAACATCACTTGATTTAACTCTGCTAATTTATCCTGTGGTATTTGTTTATCATTTTTAGCTAACCATACAGAATCATTAGCTGTCATAGAGGTAGCTTCTAATTGCATAGTTTTTACAAAAGAGGAAAGGTCGTTAACTTTTTTCCCTTTATTTGCTGCTTGAAAGGCTATGGCTCTATCTGCTGCTTTGTAAGATAAATCAGCAAGAGAAGAAGTAATCCTAGGGTCAGTCATATCGTAGCCTTGATCTTGAAAATATCTATTTAAAGAAGATGTCCAGTTACCTATTAACCCTTTATTATTTTCATCTAATTTAGAAGATAATTGAGTTGTTATTGTACCTACAAATTCTTGACTTACTTTAGCCATATCTTTTTGTGAAAATGGAGTCATATTTAAACTACCACCACTAGCTATAATTGCGTTTTCAAATTCTTGCAACCTAACTTCTTTATATGTTTTTTCTACAGGATCAAAATATCTAACTATTTCTACTTCATTACCGTCAGAAAGCTTACGTGTTTGTTGGTATATAGTTTGATTACTATAACCATCAATGCCTTCTACAGCAATGCGTTTAATATCACCTTTAGTTATACCCATACCTGTTGAACCTTTCTTAACAAGCACATCATCTAATTTAGTTTTAACATAAGACTCAGCAGAAGCTCTAGTATAACCTGCTTTTACAAGTGAATCTATTGTATCTTTATCTTTAGCATTTTTAGCTTCAAGTTTATCTTCTTTAGCTTCTCTCTTAGCTGCACTATCAAGAACAACACCACCAGCCCATCGCATAGAACCTGCGTGAGAAGCACCTGTTGCACGAGACATTAAATAATAACCTAAAGCTTTAACTATGTCTTTACCTTCTAAACCAAAATAATCTTTAAGTAAACCTTCTATTTTATTTTTAGCTTCCGGAGGAGGAGAAGGTGGATTACCTACTTCTTCACCTTTAGAATTTAGAACTATTCCTTCTTTCAAAGTTAAACCAGTTTCACTAACTAAAGAAGAAGTACTACTATTAACTTGTTTATTATCAGATTCTGGAATTAATTTTTTGTTTACAATACCCATTTTATTAGCTTCAGTAATACTTTCTTTTACTGGAGGTACTTTTTTATCAAGATTAAGATTGTGTTCTTTATATTTATTAAGATCTTTAGCATATGATTCTTCTGCTCTATTTTTATCTCTTATCTTTTTTCTGTTTTCCCAATCAT
>Ga0209603_1005460_pt1 | contig 10230 bp, 9 predicted proteins | sample COGITO_mtgs_1206_FD_184812 | JGI IMG/M metagenome (GOLD analysis project Ga0209603, IMG submission 184812) | Pelagic marine microbial communities from North Sea - COGITO_mtgs_120607 (SPAdes) (version 2) | ecosystem: Environmental > Aquatic > Marine > Epipelagic ... | reverse complement strand
GCAAGCGGATTTTCGTGATCGGCCAATGGTTCTGCAATATCAACTCGCGGGTTACAATTTGCCGCGGCCAAAGCTGCGGCCAGAGCATCGCGCGTAATCCCGCCAGGGCGCAACAGGCGGGCAAAATCGCCCGTACAGTCGATAATGGTCGATTCAAGGCCGAATTCGCATGACCCGCCATCAAGCACCAGATCCAGCCTACCATCAAGCCCGTCCAGAACATGTTTGGCGGTGCTAGGGCTAATCCGGCCTGATGGATTGGCGCTTGGCGCAGCAATGGGTTTGCCGAAGGCGTTTAACAGCGATTGCGCGCCGCGATGCGCCGGAACCCGAACCCCAATTTTGTCCAATCCGGCGGTGGTGAGCATGGCCACAGGGCAATCATCATTGCGCTGTAAAATCAATGTCAGAGGGCCAGGCCAGAAAGCATTGGCAAGGGCGACGGCAATCGGGGTCTTTTGACCAAGCGCAAAAGCGGCATCGGCCGACGCAACATGGCTTATCAATGGATTAAAGGCTGGTCGCTGTTTGGTCGCAAAAATACGCGCAACCGCTGCTGCATTGGTGGGCGTCAGCACCAAGCCCATAAACCGTTTCGGTTGGAAAAGCGACAAGCTGTCCTGCCGCAAGAATCGTTACCGCCTTGGCAATGTTCTGATCGGAAATGGCAAGGCAGGCTGTCATGGTACGAAAAGGAGCCTTTGGTTTGCTGGTTTGGCAATGCGCGGCATCATTGCGCCGGATCACGGTGATTGCTATCAAGTGATACAACATGATTGATGGCTCGCCTAGTCGTCAGTTTCGCGCTAACTTATGTGGCGGAAAATAATCGCGTTAGAATTTCCACGATAAGGGCAAGATGTGTTATGTGCGGACGTTTTACCAGCACGGCCACAATAGACGAATTAATGCGCCGCTTTGGTGTTACGATTTTGGAAAACCTGCGCCCGCGCTGGAACATTGCGCCAAGTCAGAATAGTATGGTTCTTGTTCGCGATGGTCTTCATCTTCAGGCCAAAACCGCCGCATGGGGGCTACCGCCGACAGGGCCAAACAAAAGTTTTCTGATCAATGCCCGCATGGAAACAGTGCGGGAAAAACCAACCTTTCGCGATGCTTTTTCACTGTCACGCTGCATTGTGGTGGCAAGCGGTTGGTATGAATGGTCAGCGCCAAAAACACCTTGGCATATTCAGCTATCTGATGGCGGCGTCATGGCGATGGCCGGATTATTATTTCAGCAGGGTTCGCAATCGCGCTTTGTGATTATGACCAGTGCCGCTGATGGCAAGCTGGCCGAAATTCACCATCGCCAGCCGCTTGTGCTTGCTGCCGGTACCGAAACGCAATGGCTTGGCGGCAATGCCGATCAGGCTGCAAAATATTGTGAAATTGCACCGGCTAGCTGGTTTAACTGGTATCGGGTTGCGCCTGATATTGGCAAGGCAGGGATAGATCATCCGGGGCTGGTGACGCCGCTTGAAGGTGATGCACTTTTGCCAGCAAAGCCGGATCAGGGCGATTTATTCGGTTAGATTTCGTCGATTGTTGCTTGGCGAACTAGAATGCCGTAAATATGCCAAAGCATCAGCGCGCCAGCGCCGCGATAGGGACGCCATGCCTCACCAAGCGTTTCCAGCATTTCACCATTTGGCCGTTCATTCAATGATTTCAGTCGTTTCATGCCTTCTTGCAAAGCAATGTCATTGGCTGGCCACGCATCCATGTCGCCAAGCGCAAAAAGCCGGAAATTATCGGCCGTCCATGCGCCAATGCCGCGAATTTCAACAAGCCGTTTTTGAACATCCTCGCCGCTCATCTTGGCCAATGAAGCCAGATCAAGACGCCCTGACTGGATTTCATCTGCAATGCCAATCAAATATTCGGCTTTTCGTCGCGACAGGCCGAAAGGCATTAAATCATCTGGTTGTTTGCTGGCGATGATGGGGGCGCTACTTTGGTCTTGGTCTCGCATGCGGGTCCAGATTGCACTGGCGGCAGCGCGCGATATCTGTTGGCCGATTATGGATCGCGCCAAAGTTTCAAAACTGGCAGGAAGCGACCGGTCGGGTGGCGGGCCAAAACGAGACAGCGCAGCGGCTATATCGGCATCGATTGTGGCAAGCTTATCAAGCGCCCCACCTGAAGAGAAAAGTTTTTGCTGCATGATTGTCATAAGCAAAAACTATCAGGCTTCACCAACGCATGCCAGATTTCAATGAGTCGCCGCTGATCATAAATGGCAAGATTTGCACGGCGAAAAAGGATTGCGTTGACGATCATGTCCTGTGATAGGGTCGGCGTTGCAAATTGTGATGACGACCGCCTATCGCTATTCAGATGCGGTTGTGGTGGCGTCCATCCGTTATGTGCAAATGCCAATTTCGGGGATTGTTGGTTATTTTGTTTTCGCCGAAATTATGTCGGCAAGTGAAATTATTGGCGCGCTTGTTATTATTGCTAGCTGTCTTGTGATTGCATGGCGCGAACTTGTGCGTACGCGCGAGATCAATCAACTGGGGATCTAGGGCAAACCCGATGAAGTGCTTGTTCTTTTGCGAAAACCCCGGTAAACCCGCGCGATTGACGGCGTAATATCTTTATCAAAATTGATCTGGGAATAAATTGATGGCTGACCAAAAAACACTTATCCGCATCATGGGCGAAAGCGACATTGTTGATGTAACCATGACTCACAAGGCAGCAAGCCATGCATTGCTGATGGGGCTGGACGCTGCCGATAGGGTCAATCTTCTTGGACATTGGATGGATCAAGATCGCGGCGCTGAATTGGTGGCTGATCAAAATTATCTTGACGCGATTACCATCATTGCCAGTGAGATTATTGCCAGTAAAATCACGGCTAACAGCGCGCTTGCGTCCCAGTTTGAGGCAGGTGCCAATTTTGTGCTTCTAACCTTGTTGCGCGAAAAATGGCCAGTTGGGTCAAAGGCAAAATTCAAGACCATTGCCGACCGCGTGAAGGCTGATCATACCTATCTTGCGCATATTTGCGCAGCGGCCAAGCTGGATGATCTTGATGATGAAGATTCCTTAAAACAGGAAGAAACCCGCCAATTATCCCTATCGCTTGCTTTTTACAAAGCCAACCGTCGCCGTTTTGCCAATAGCAGTGCGGTTCAAGGGCTGATTAAAGGCTAATCTGGCTTTTGCAATTCAGGTAAAGCCTCGAAAAAAGCCAGCGCTTCGGCATTTGCCAAGGCTTCGGTGTTTTTAATCGCCCGACCATGAATGACATCACGAACGGCAAGTTCGGTTATTTTACCCGAACGCGTGCGCGGAATATCAGGAACAGCGATGATGGCAGCAGGCACATGGCGAGGCGTTGCACCAGCGCGAATGGCCAGGCAGATGGCGCGCCGCAAATCATCATCAAGATTGGCACCATCGGCCATCCGCACAAACAGGATAACTCTGACATCATCTTGCCAATCCTGACCAATGACCAGCGCTTCGGTGATTGCATCAAATGCTTCGACCTGACGGTAAATTTCGGCCGTGCCAATGCGAACACCGCCCGGGTTTAAGGTGGCGTCAGACCGGCCATGAATGATCATGCCGCCGCGCGCAGTCATGGTGGCCCAATCGCCATGCCGCCATATGCCCTGAAAATGCTCAAAATAAGCAGCTTTATATTTGCTGCCATCAGGATCATTCCAGAACTTTACCGGCATTGCAGGGAAAGGCGCGGTGCAGCAAAGCTCGCCTTGTTTGCCGATAAGGCTGGTTCCATCTTCGTCCAGAACATCGGTTTTCATGCCAAGGCCGCGGGTTTGAATTTCACCGGCAAAAACCGGTTGAACCGGACAGCCAAGAACAAAACATGACACAATATCGGTGCCACCGGAAATTGAACATAGCTGCAGGTCGGGTTTGATTTTGTCATAAACAAAGGCAAAACCGTCAGATGAGAGCGGCGACCCGGTTGATAATAATGCCCGTAGCGCGCCAAGACGAACCTGATCACGCGGCACATAGCTTGAATTGCGAACAGCATCGATATATTTTGCCGACGTGCCGAAAATGGCAATATTTTCGGTTTCGGCCAGTTCCCACAATCGGGCTGGCCCCGGGTGAAATGGGTTGCCTTCAAACAACACCACTTTTGCCTTGATCGCCAAGGCCGATACAAGCCAATTCCACATCATCCATCCGCAAGTGGTGAAATAGAACATGGCGTCACCCGCGCCCAAATCACCATGAAGGCGATGTTCTTTGATATGCTGGATCAAGGTGCCGCCAACGCCGTGAACAATGCATTTTGGCGCACCGGTTGTGCCGCTTGAATAGAGAATATAAAGCGGATCATTAAAACCAACTCGTACGAAAGCGCTAACCGGTTTGGCGCTTGCAATTGCATCGTCAAAAAGGGTGGTATTGGCGATGGCGCGGCAATCCGGCGCATCGCAAAGATAGGGAAGGATTAAAACTGCCTCAAGCGTTGGCAATTGGGCGGTAAGATCGGCAATCAGCGGCATCCGGTCAATCTTTTTGCCTCCGTAAAGATAGCCATCGCAGGCCATTAACAGCTTTGGTTCAATTTGGCCAAACCGATCAACCGCACCAGCTAATCCGAAATCGGGCGAACAGCTGGAATAGACTGCGCCAATGGTTGCGCTTGCTAGCATCGTGATCACTGCTTCGGCCGCATTTGGCGTGTAGGCGGCAACGCGGTCACCTTGGCCAACTCCCTTGGCACGCATCCAGCCGGCAAGCGCCATAACTTTTTGTTTCAGCTCGGCACGGCTAAGCGCGAGATGACGGCCATCTTCGCCATAGGCGCTGATCGCAGGGCGGTCATCAGCCTCGGCCAAAAGATTTTCGGCAAAATTGATTTTGGCATCGGGAAAAAACTGGGCACCGGGCATCGCGGTTTCATCGATCAGGATGCGTGATCCCATATCGCCAATCATGCCATGCCATTGCCACAGGCTTTGCCAGAAATCAGGCATTGAATCGATTGACCATTGCCATAAGGCTTGGAAATCACCGCCCCAGTCAAAGCCATGATTGGCAGCGATAAACCGCCCGAAATCTTGCAATTGTGCCTGTTCGATCGCCTCGTCTGTTGGTTGCCAAAGACAGGTGCCAAGCGCGGTTGATTGCGGCGATGATGAAGGTTGTTCGGCCATTGATGAAACCCAAGAAAAAAGACAATGATCACGGCAAATGATCACATTGGTGATGCACCCGAAATTTCGGGTTAGGCCTCAGCTTATCGTGACCGGTTGCATGGCGCAATGATTGCCGCAGTTTGATGCGGTATAGACGCCAGACGCTATGCTAGACGATACGCCAAACTGAAGAGCGCAAAAAGTAACGGCGTAAAATTATCGGCGCGAAACTATCGGCGCGAAAGGATGGCCGCGAAAGGATGGGCGCGTTTGCCTTTGCTCTGGAATATTGGATGCCTCATGCCGGCTGCCATGTCTTAAAAAAACGCCGCAATAGCAGTCAAATGGCAATCTATAATTGTTTTTCCTGATTGAATAGGCGCAATACATCACCGGTAAGATGCAGATTTTAGGGCCACCCAAAAGGGTTATATCTCTGCATAATAGAAAAACACTTTGCGGAATGATATTTCTCAATAATTCGTTAATTTATGATAAGATTTATCACCAAAGAGATATTGTTTTTGCCATCAGCGACGCCCTGAAAATCGTGCTGCCGGCTCACAAATCATCTCGCCTAGGAGTTTGACCAGAGATGCAACCCAGCACGAAATCGCAAATCCGCCATATCATGTCAGACTTTGGCGAAACCAAACATCATCTTTTGCATGATCGGGTTGTTGCGCTTGCCGCAAGCCGATGGATGATGCCGGTAAATGACAATGCCATCATTCAGATCGAATTGCTGCATAATGCCAATCAGGCGCTTTTGTCCAGTACGGTTGCCCGCGATGGCAGCGGCCCGTTAAAGGCATCTTTTTTGACGATGCTACTTCTTCAAGATACGATTGCCCATGCGCAGCGTCCGTTTGGCATTTGTTCGGGGGCGGCAACGGTGACCTTGCACCGTTTTATCGACCTTGATGCGCTTTCAACGGATCAACTGGCTTTGGCCATTACCAATTTTGCCAGCCTCAACGATGTTATTTTTGCCGACTATCTGTCGCCGCCAATTGCAGAACCTTTGGCCGATAAACGCTATAGCATCTAATACGCGGTGTGATGGCTTGGGAATCATCTTGAACTTGGCGGCTGAATGCGCGACAAGATTGTTAGATAGAGGCATATCCTCATCGCAATCCAACCGGCAGCTAAAGGCAAGAAATGATGGCCCAATCTTCGCAGAATTTCGACTATGATTTGATTGTGATTGGCGCAGGGTCTGGCGGCGTTCGTGCTGGCCGCATCGCCGCTGGTCATGGTGCCAAGGTTGCGGTGATCGAAGGAGACCGGCCGGGTGGAACTTGCGTTATCCGTGGTTGTGTGCCTAAAAAGCTGTTGATGTATGCGGCCAGTTTTTCAGCCGATGTTGAAGATGCCCGCGGCTTCGGCTGGCAAATTGATGGACTGTCGCATGATTGGCCTGGCTTGATCGCAGCGAAAGATGCTGAAATTGGCCGGTTGGAAAATATTTACCGGTCGCTATTGAAAAATGCTGGCGCTACCTTGATCGAGGGTTGGGGACGGGTCACTGGCCCGAATGAGGTCAGCGTTGGCGCGGATGTCTATCGTGCTGGCAAAATTTTGATCGCGGTTGGTGGTGCGCCGCAATTCATCGATGTTCCGGGCATGAAAGATCATACCATCAGCTCGAATGAAGCGCTGGATCTGCCCGAAATGCCAAAGGACATTGCCATTTATGGCAGCGGTTATATTGCGCTTGAATTTGCCGGTATTTTCAACGGGCTTGGGGCGCGAACCCATTTGATTTATCGAAGTGATTTACCGCTTCGTGGCTTTGATGATGATGTTCGCGCCCATATCGCAACGGCGCTAACCGATCGCGGAATCATTCTTCACCCCGAAACCACCATTGATCATGTCACGGCTGAAAATGGCGGCAAGCAGGCGCATCTTAGCGATGGCAGCAGGCTGGCGGTTGATCAGATCATGGCGGCGACAGGTCGCAGGCCAAATACTGCCAATCTTGGCCTTGATGATTTGGGGGTCAAGCTTGGCAAACAGGGCGAAATCATTGTTGATGATATGTCACAAACAAACCTGCCAAGTCTTTATGCCATTGGTGACGTCACAAACCGAATTAACCTGACACCAGTTGCGATTGCCGAAGGCCACGCCTTTGCCGATAGCGAATTTGGCAATCGCCCGCGCAAGGCCGATCATGCCAATGTTGCCTCGGCCGTATTCAGCCAGCCACCCATCGCATCGGTTGGCCTGTCTGAAGCCGATGCAGTCAATATTCATGGCAAGGTCACTATTTTTGAAAGCCAGTTTCGGGCGATGAAAAATACCATTTCGGGACGTGCTGAAAAAACCTATATGAAACTGATTGTCGACGCGGCAAACGACAAGGTTGTTGGCGTGCATATGATGGGGCCCGATTGCGGTGAAATCATGCAAGGCATTGCGATTGCCGTAAAGATGGGGGCAACCAAGGCAGATTTTGACGCCACCATTGGCATTCACCCAACCGCCGCCGAAGAATTCGTGACCATGCGCACACCGCGCAAAGAGGGCTAGATATGGCAATTTCTCGCCAGCCCGGTTATCGGAATAAAGCTTGAAAAAACAGGGCAAATCCGCAATATTGAGCTGTAATTCCAATGAAAGGGGTGGGGTCGGTTGTGCCGTTCGCAAGCCATCTCACCTTAAAAGGACTAAAATCAAATGACTTGGCAACCAAATAGCTGGCGCAGTTTTCCAATTCAACAAGTGCCGGAATATCCTGATCTTGACCGGCTGAATGCTGTTGAAAAGATTATTTCGGGTCGTCCACCGCTGGTTTTCGCCGGTGAGGCGCAAAGCCTTCGCGACCGGCTTGGCAGTGTGGCGCGTGGAGAGGCGTTTTTGTTGCAAGGCGGTGACTGCGCCGAAAGCTTTGCCGAATTTTCAGCAAATAACATTCGCGACAGCTTTAAAGTCATGTTGCAGATGGCGGTGGTGCTGACCTATGGCGCTTCGATGCCGGTGATCAAAATCGGCCGGATGGCGGGTCAATTTGCCAAGCCACGTTCGGCGCCTACCGAAGTGATTGATGGTGTCGAATTGCCAAGCTATCGCGGCGATATGATCAATGGGCCAGCCTTTACCGAAGATGAACGTATCCCTGATCCGCGGCGCTTACTTCGCGTTTACGAACAATCAGCATCAACCTTGAATTTGCTTCGCGCCTTTGCCCAAGGCGGGCTTGCCGATCTGACCAAGGTGCATAGCTGGGTGGCTGACTTTTTGAAAGACACGCCGCAAACACAGCGTTTTGAAGCGCTGGCCGAACGCATCGAAGAAAGCCTGAATTTCATGAAGGCTTGCGGGGTAACATCGGCAACGGCGCGTCCGCTTGCCGAAACCGAGCTTTACACCAGCCATGAGGCACTTCTTCTTGGGTTTGAAGAGGCCATGACGCGCCGCGATACTATTACTGACGAGCAAGGATGGTACGACACATCGGCACATATGTTGTGGATTGGCGACCGGACTCGCCAGCCTGATGGCGCACATGTTGAATATATGCGCGGCATTTCCAATCCGATTGGCCTGAAATGTGGGCCAAGCCTTGATCCTGACGAGTTGCTGCGCTTGATTGATATCTTGAACCCAAGCAATCAGGCCGGCCGGTTGACCTTGATTGTTCGGATGGGCGCGGAAAAGGTGCGAAGCGGTTTGCCACCACTTTTGCGGGCGGTCAAGGCGCATGGGGCGAATGTTGTATGGTGCTGTGATCCGATGCATGGCAATACCATCAAGGCCAGCAGCGGCTATAAGACACGCCGTGTTGATGATGTGATGGCCGAAGTGACTGGCTTTTTTGACGCCCATGATGAGATTGGCACTTATCCGGGCGGCGTGCATTTCGAAATGACAGGTCAGAATGTCACCGAATGCGTTGGCGGTGTTGTCGATGTGACCGAGGCCAACCTTGGCGATCGCTATCACACGCATTGTGACCCGCGGTTGAATGGGGCGCAGGCGCTTGAACTTGCGTTTCTTCTTGCCGATTTGCTGAAACGTCGGCGCGATGTACCGTCTTATATGTCCAAGGCCGTATAAAGGGTCAAAGGCTTTGTCATACGCTGTTGAGATTTGCGTCGGCGGTCTTGATCCATTTTTAACAAGGTAGACTGATGGCAAAATTTGCGAGCAGCGGGCCGACTCCGGAAATTCAGCCGAGTCTAACCGATACCTATTTCAATCACACACGCAAAGTCGTCATGGCAAATGGTGATTGCGAAGTCACCTATGCGGTTTTCATGCGGCGTCCGGTTACCTTTGCCGGACGTTTGGCCATCGAATGGATTACCGCCATGGCGCAATCCCGCGGTGCCACCTTGAAAATCGAACAGCTTTATGTTGAAGGGGCATGGATTGGTGCTGGCGAGCCGATGTGTTATGTCACCGGCCCCTTTTCGGTTCTTGTCGACCTTGAAACGATTTTTCTGCAACGCCTTGGGCCAGCCTGTGTCGCTGCCTATAACGCCTATAATATGTGCATGGAATTGCCGAATGTGGCGTTTCTGGCGATGGATGCCCGCCATTGTGCCGGCAGTGAAATGGCCGAACTTATGGCTTATGGTGCGTCGGTTGGCGCTGCCAAGGCCAAGGCCAAAGCCAATGCCATTGGCTTTGTTGGTTGTGCCGCCGATGCAACCGCGCATTTCTTTGGTCAGGAAAAGGGCAGGGGAACAATGCCGCATGCCCTGATTGGCTATGCTGGATCAACCGTTCGTGCCGCCGAAATGTTTCACCAGACCGTGCCCGATGCGCCTTTGACGGTGCTGGTTGACTATTTTGGTCAAGAAATCACCGATGGGCTTGCCGTGGCCGCGCATTTTCATGATCACAGTAAGGCAGGCACCTTATCGCTTCGTCTTGATACGCATGGTGGCCGCTATGTTGAAGGGCTTGACACCCAATCATCTTATGCGGTTTTGGAACGCAATGTTCCGCAGGCTTTGCGTGGCTATCGAACCGAAGATGAATTGCGTTTGCTCCTTGGAACAGGCGTAAGTGCGGCAGCAGTTTGGCATATGCGCGAACAGCTTGATGGCAACGGCTTTGACAAGGTGAAAATTGTTGC
>Ga0209603_1005458_pt1 | contig 10231 bp, 14 predicted proteins | sample COGITO_mtgs_1206_FD_184812 | JGI IMG/M metagenome (GOLD analysis project Ga0209603, IMG submission 184812) | Pelagic marine microbial communities from North Sea - COGITO_mtgs_120607 (SPAdes) (version 2) | ecosystem: Environmental > Aquatic > Marine > Epipelagic ... | reverse complement strand
TACCGATTGGAGTAAATAAAACAACAGTAAAGGGGAACATATATGCCGATTAGTGATTATATGCGCCGCCTCTTGCTTGACACTCTCGCAAGCAACATCAACGAAGTCATCTTGGGCTTTGATGGTACACCTGCTACTACTGACGATGGTGCCGCTGGACGACCAGCCATTACACTCACACCCACCATCACAATTGTTGATGACACTTCCCTACTGATAGAAGCCAAACTACCCTATGATACTTCATTTACTGAGCAAATAAAGGAGGTGTACATTCAGTTTCGTGACAGTGCGGATTTCACTCCTGTTGCACGATATACCATTGCACCAATAAATAAATCATCAGCAAATGAATTAAAAATCCAAATCGCAATTGAGGTGGCTTAATGTACATTATGGACGATGCTTGGCTTTTTCTTAAAGAGCGAAAGAAGCAAGGATTTTATCGGGAAGCCACAATACCCGATGATAAAAGAAAACCTGTTACCAAAGTTTCAAGAAGTCAAACAAGACACCCGTTTGCTAATCGTTTTGCTACGCTTGCTTTATCACAGGCTCTTGCTGATATGGGTCAAGACATAGTACCCGAAACGCCTGTGTCGGGTGGTGGAGTTGAGCAACACCAAATGGATAAGGTGTTTGGAAATAGGGGCCGTCATGACTATGGTGGTATGCAAAATGAAATGGATGTTCAAAGAATAAAGGAACTTCCATTGATGCAAATGCTCGGTTTAGCGGATACGAAGGGTGAAAATGTTGGTATGCAAGACGGTAGGCTAAAGGTGTTTGACCCCGCTTTCCGCACTTTCCGGGGGCATAAAGCGAGACAATACGGAGAACCAATTGATTTTCGGCAAGGTATAATTATGCCTAATATAAAACAAAATTTTAAGCATGTACCTGCCGCTGAATTAGCGGAACTGACACAACGAGTTAAGGATTACAGACCTCAATTGGATGAGTGGGAAAACGATGGTAATGCAAGGGCATGGAAGGAAGGTATGGGTGATTATACTACGACAAGGGACACGCTCACTTATCTTAATTCATTAAACCAAGACCCACAGCAAACTAAATTATTTCAGCATGAAGGGTTTGGAACAGACCCGCAACAATACAACTACATGTTAGAACAATTGGGGAGAGGACAATGACAGGAAATCCATTATCGGGACATACAGCGGCAAACCACGCATCAGCAATGATTGGTAGCGGGGTCTTTACAGACAGTTTAGAAGACGGTGAACACATCACCAGCCCTTCACTTACAAACATGCTTGAGGGTGTGCATGGGAATGGTATCATGTTAGAAGAAGACACAGCAGGTACGGCAAGCATTCGTGATAATCCCGAAGACCTACCGGGTGTTTGTGAGCAGGAAACTAATTCCAACAGGATACGAATAGTAGGTGGTCACGCAGTGCTTGACGGGGTGTTGTACAAGTTCGCAGGTGGGCCGGGTTCCTCTCTACTTGTAGATTTTACGACAACAAGCGCACACAAGCGTGCTTCCTACACCGCACTTTCCAGCGGGCAGGAGGCACTTATCGTTGTGTATATTTCTACTGATACGAGCAACCATTGTATCACATGGGAAATGGGCACACCTGTGGCTACATCATCTAACACCTACCCTACTACCCCATCTGCTTTCCTCAGTAATCCAAAGTCCAGCGGCCTTGATGTGAAACAAAGTGTAGTGCTTGCAGTTATCCGTGTTGTATATTCTGCAACAGGTGGTGACCTTAAGTTGTCAATCACTGAAAGCAACGACAAGCGAGTGTTTGTGCGCCCTACACCACTGTATCTATCACCAGTGACCAGCGGGGCTGTTGCGGCTACAACGCCTGTTGATTTACATACTGAACTTGATGCCTACAACCAAGACACGGGCAACTTCACTGCGAGTCGCTTTGGTGCGTTATGGCAATCCTTTGGTTCTCAAATAGCCAGTACGACTGCGGGTGACAGTGCTAAAGATGTACTGTACTACAGCGGCACCCACGCCGCCCGCTTTACTCGTTCCGTGTTTGACCGTGTATTGACCACCGCCGCTACTTCCCTAACCATCACATCAGCAGACGCTAACATCCTTATTCTTACCACACGCAGTGGTACATGTGCTATCTCAACAAGCGGGCCATTCCCTGCTGGTTACATCGTTGAAATCAAAAATCAAGACACGGGCGACACCGCTACATTTGCTGGTGAAACAATTGCGGCCAGCGGCTACGGGCGTTTTGTTTGCTCCGTAAGCCATGACAGCACGCCAACTTTCGTGCGGTTGCAGTGATTACTCTTCTTCATCCATAGACGGATGGAGGTAGATGTTCTTCAAGCGATACGGCTTCAACTTCTTGATTGAAGGGTCAAGCCAAAACAAACCACACTGGCGGCAGTGTAGTAGGTACACACGCTCACTGTCATAGTCAACAAAGCGTCCAGTAAGTCGGCGGGGGATTTCATGCGCCCCGCACATCTTACACTTTTGCCTTAACCTGTCCATTAGTTTGCCCATTCCAACATGCCTCGCAAAAATCACCATCAATTAGATGTTTACTAATTTCTTCACACAACGAACAAATACCCGTCATATACATCACTGTGTAGGGCGACGAGCAACAATGTCGTCAATGCGTAGAATAGCATTGGTAACTTCACCTGCACTCAAGACCGCTTGACGCACCAGTTCTACTGGTTCTATCACATTGTCAGCAAGCAAGTCCCTAACACCGCCCTCGGTAACATCCGGGCCAGCCGAAAGGTTACCTTGAAGAATATCGTGTCGCATAGCGAGAATCGTATCCAATGGGTCGTGACCGGCATTCTCAGCGATGGTAGCAGGAATCACCTCTAAGGCATCAGCAAACGCCTCAATAGCCATCTGCGCCCGTCCACCCACCGAAGCGGCGTGTTGACGCAAGTGAGTAGCCATACGCACATAGGCGTTGCCTCCACCCACGACATACTGCTTGCTGTTCATCACAAGGGATACTACACCCAATGCGTCATCAAATCCTCGCTCCACTTCTTCAAGTGTATGTGAGGTAGCACCACGCAGTACAAGGGTTGCTTCGTTACTCTCATTGTCACTATTAACAAAAAGATACCAAACTTCATTTTTTCTTTCACGAGTAATTGAAACCTCAGCCGCTCCTTCAAGGTCTTCGGGCGTTTGAGAAATTTCAATACCCGACATACGACTGAGCGCACGCATAGAAGATTCGGGCATACGACGCACCGCCATGATACCGTTTTTCTTGAGATAGGAACATACCATATCACTCACACCATCACGAACAAATGCAACACCGCCTTTAGGCATAGCATCAACGATGTATTTTGCACTGGCTACCAAGTCAGCCTTGCTTGCTCCCTTGAAAGACTGATACGACTTTGCATCAAGTTGAACCTGTACATTGTCCTCAGTCTTCTCAGTTTCAAGCCCTGTGTTGATAAGCACCATTTGTCCGTATGTATCTTCTCCTTCAAGCACGAAGTCCTTGTTGACAATCACACCATCGTAGAGGTATGAATCCTCAAGCGAACCACCGGGGAAAGAAACCACTTTGACATTCTCAGCACTACCCGCTTTTTCAACTGCTGAAACACACAATTCCGACACTGCATCTAACGCAGTCTCAAGTGTCTTACCAGTAATGGCGGTCTTGGCTACACCAATGAGAGCATCACGCTCATCACTATTGTATGCTATTTCGTCTTTGAGATGCTTCACGGCCATCTGTGCGGCTTCGTGATACCCACGGCAAATCACATTGGGGTGTAGTCCCTTCTCAAACAACATTTCACTGTTGCCGAGCAATTGACCAGCCAATACGACTGTACTTGTTGTTCCATCATAACATAATGATTCTTGGGTACGAGCGACTTCTGCAATCATCTTCCCACCGGGGTGAGATACATCCAACTCTCGTAGGATGGTTGCTCCATCATTGGTGACGATGACATTACCGCCACCATCTACCATCATCTTATCCATACCCATAGGCCCAAGCGTACTCTTGACGGTTTCTGCTACCGTCTTAGCCGCTCGGATGTTATGTATCTGTGCTTTCTCTTGTTTTCCTGTCTCCTGCTTTGTCATGTAATTTTCACCAATCCACTTCTATTTCAACAACTTCACCCGTATCAAGACTTCTTGATAGGATGTGTCCTTCGGCTTTTCCAAACTGATACAAGTCGTAGGTAAGTTGAGCATCGCTTAAGCAATACTTCGCCACCTCATCATACCGGCCTTCTCTCCAAGCCACAGGTGCATCGGCACTGTTCATCAACTTATTGGTGTTGAATGTGTGCTTGGTAAGCATACCAAGCGATGTATCAACTTTACCAACACTCAATGCGGCCTTGCTAACTAAGTTGCGAGTATCAATTACGGAGTCGGACTTCATCAAGTCACTGGCTGTCCAACAGTCTAAAGCATCACGCAATACAGGCAAGTCAAATGCCTTTATGTTGTGCCCAAGAACCTGTCCACCTTTCTCTACATGGTCGGACAAGTCCTCACCCAATGTACGAGGGTGTAATGCTTTGACAGTATCATCAAGGTTAAGGGATTTGTTGCAGTAAATGGTACCCTTGTCACCATCCCAAGTAGCCACCACTGATGGCTCAAACAGGTGAGTGTTCTTCCACCCACCTATTTCATGAGAAAAGTTTGCAGTTTCAATATCTAACGCTAATATGTCACTCATTCAGTATCACCTATTTTTCGGATGAAGACACGGCCACCGTTCTTCTTGCTCTTAAACAGTGAGCCACCGTAGTCCTTGAAATGCCTTTCTGCTGTACTCTTGGACACCTTACCCTTCTCCATGTATGTTGTGAAGAAGATACTGCGTAGCCTCCACCCATCACCTAAGCCTTCAATTTCGTATGGTGTGCCTTCGTTATAGGCGGCAATCATACCATCGTGTGCTTTAGCCTCTTTCTGCTTGTTACCTCCGACCTCAACCGAGTCTTCAAGCCAAGCAATGAGGTTTTGGAACAGGTCAATAAGAATCTCGTGTGCTAAGTCAACATGCTCCGCATTGACCTCCCACTTCTCATCAAGGATAGCCATGTGAATTGAAAAGATACCTAAGTAGTTCTCAATGGCGGGAGTAAATGATGCTACAATCTCGGACATGGATGGACTCATGTTACGCAACAAGTCGTATATCTCATCGGATGCTTGAAACAAAGCCGTTTGATAATCGTTAGAAGGGGTGAACATATCCCACATGTGTTCTTGTACAATCTCTTCCTTCTCTTCGTTACTACTTTCGTCCCATGAAGTGTAACCGATTTCAGCCATATCAAGAAGGCGACTACGAATGCGCTTCTCTGTATCACGGAAGTATTGGTACAGTTCATCCTTACCAATGTCATTCTTTTCAGCACGACCAAAGAAAGTACCAAGACGACGATTGCTCACCTCTTGTCGCATACCCATATCCCAGTGGCTATAGTATAACAGGACACGCTGAAAAATACCCTTTGTTAGAACATACTCCTTGACACCCTTCGGTGGGTATGTGGTAATCCATAGAGATACGAGAGAAGGGCATTCAATCTTATTTCCCTTCATGTGTTTAACCAGTGTATTGTTTCCACTTCCAACGGGGTTACATGCAGTCTGTAAGTACAGTACAGTTTCTTGCCCGTGCTTGTTTGGTGTGAGTAAGATAGAACCTTCATCAAAGTTGATTGCTTTACGCCCTGCGAGTAAACCTTCCACTGTTTCATACTCACCTGTAGGTTTTTTGTTCTCATCAAGAATAGCGTTTGTAGAACCAATCAAACCTGCGTCAGTACCCGAAGCAAACAACTCAAACGGAATCTCTGCTTCCTTCATAACATCACTGATAAAGTTCCATGCAATGGATTTTCCAGTACGGGAAGGTTGAATCCAAAAGACATGCACTCGCAAGTCAAGGTGAGTGTCACCAGTAGGTAGGCGAACATACGGTAAGGTCGTTTGACCTTGAATGAAAAAGAATGACAGTAAACCCGGCATTTCATTTTTCATTGATGTTTGTGAAAAGTGATGTAGGTAGGCTTTCAAAATTGGAAATCTCTCAACGGCTTGGTATTCTTTTAGTATCATTTTACTCATCTCCTTTCTCTTTCTTGGTTTATATATTAACGGCGAACTCTGCGCTCTTGACGCACAGGCTCTTCACTTGTCAATACATCTACCAACATCTTCCTTCTTACTTCACCAAGCCCCTTCACCTGCTTGATTGAATCGGGGAAGCACATTTCTTCTATGCTCCCACATTTTTCTAATAATTTCTCAGCCGTTTCTTGACCTATACCCGGCACGGTCATAATCATATCAAGGCGTAGGTCATTGGACGCTACACGCCTTACTGTCTGCGCCCCATGCTTACTGGCGGGCTTGTGCAACTTACCGTGAAGTTTCACAATGAATGATGCGGCCTCGCTTACATTGTTGCAATAGAACACTTGACAATCAAAATCGGACATGAGGCGTGCGAGGGTACCAAGCAATTCGCTTTGTACCTTTGAGTATGAAATCTTTCTTCGCCCATTCTTTTTAGCGATAGCAACATACTTTCCTATGTCACCATGTACCACTAAAAAGAATCGCTCAAAGTTAGCATCCATGTTATCCAACTGTCGCCACAAGTGTCCACTGTGACTTGATTGAAAGAGGTCGCCTATGCTCTTAGCCTCAACACAGGCACCCCCAAGTAAGTAATCACCTACTACGAGAACTTGACGAGCAACAGTCAGCCCTGCCTTCTGCGCCTTGCGTTCTATAGATTCGCAAAGCAAGCCTCGCTCGTTACTGTCAATAATTAGTTGTGGCTTCATCTCTCAATCTCCATACAGCAACAGGGTATCTTTGACCTGCGTATCCACTTGTTATTACCACACTACCTGCTTGCTCAAATTCTCTACATTTAGCAAGGAGGTTACCCAAGCGTGCTTTTGTGGGAGTACCATTTATCCACTTCTCTAAGAATCCGTCATGGATTTGCAGTGTAGATAATTCTCCCCCATCACTTTCATCAATGAGTTTTACTATTCGTTCTATTGTGCGTATGTTTCGTCGTGTTCCATTTTTTCTCGGCATTTAATTCACCCCTGTTCCATCGTAATACTTGCATTTACCCATACAGAATCCTTCGGTGTAAAGTGTAGAACATGTAGCGTGTGAGTATCCAGTCATCACGATGCTTCTAACTTGTTCCTCCGTTTTCTCGTAGCGGTAATCAACCCATTCCTGTTGTTCACAAATACTCACAATGTTTTGTACATGTTTTTCTTTCTCTTCGTTTGGTACTCTCCAAGCGGGAAAGAACATGCGAAACCTATCAGCCAAGTAAGAGGCAAAGTGGTATCTCGCACGGTGGGGAGGGTTACCCCCGCCCATCGCCGCTTGGGACAAACACGGAAGAATGTGAATGTCATTTAATGCTACCGTAGGCAACTCAACGGGCTTCAAGTCAAAATTCTCCGAAAACTTGTTTTCAACTATTTTCATGAGTAATTTATTTTCGCCAAGCGGGATATACCCACGGTGCGATTCCATCCCCTTGTTCATCAAATCATCATAAGATAGTGTCATCAATTGATGGCTTGTAAGTGGGACAGACCAAGCACCACGCTTGGCGTTGTATGAATTAGGTATGCGTATCATTCCGCTGGTGTCAAACAATACGGTAGGGTCATTACAATCCAATGCACCAATTTCTTTTTCCCATTGTTTAATCATTACACGCCCCGATGTTTTAATGCGTGATACCTCACCACCGCTTTGTGGTACAAGAGATTCGGATAGTGGTATCCATACATGGTACCCACCTCCGCTGAACCATACATAGTGCAATGTATTTTCTTTCATGAGGAATTGATGTAACCGCTGAACCTCTTCTTGAGGCTTCTCAAACGCTACATCAGCACCATTTTTGTTGAAGTCTTTGCAATCAAAGTCCATCACAAAGTGATGTATCAACGGGGTGTTGTAGTCAACACGATGATGTTTAGGGGCTTGTGTTTCAGTATAACCGTAGGCTGTAAAATACACATTCCCGCTACCGTTTTTACCACGCCAATATGATTCTAATTCATCAGCGTTTTTTACCATTCGCCGCCAGCCCTTATCGCCGCTACTTGATAATTCAAGCACCTCACGAGGGTAGTCAATCGGCACAAATGACATACTGCTCACCGATGCTTGTACATAAACAAATTCAAATCATTGAGAAGAGCATCGTGAAGTTCACCAATCTTGTCTTCTTTCAAATAGCGTGCGTGTACTGTGTACACAATTTCTTTCACGCTGACTGGTTTCATAGTTCCCATTCCACTTTGGTTAAATTCATCCAATGTAGTTTGCCTGTACACCTTTCGTATAAACGGCGCACGATTAGGCAGGTTACCACTCTTTGTTGAATTAAGGCGCAAAGTGTATTTGTCACTACTCAACTTTTCTCTCAATACTTTCTCCAATAACATTACTGTATTTCTCATTTATCTTCCTCCATTATATCATCAAGGAACTCATCAGTTAGTGACCAAAAGGAACAGTGTTCCCTGTGGTCGCACCACGAACATTTCATGCCGTTGCGCTCTAACAAGTCCTCAAGAGTTTCATCTTTCCGCTTCCTACCCATCCACGGGTCGGGTGGGAAGTCCATATCTATGTGAGCCTTCACTAAGCGTTCCAGTGCTTTCTCCACAGACTTCATTGCCGCCCACTTCTTTTCAGTAGGCTCGTAGTATAGTGTTGGGCCTTCGCCCCCATTGATGCCCCCGCCGGGAAACTCCCATCCCCAATGGGTGATGGGTAGGAACTCAGCGTGCTTGCTGTTCTCCAACATCATTTTGTAAAAAGCCATCTCCTTACGCATAGCGGGTACTTTGCTTCGGGCTTTGTATTTTCCTGTCTTCAATTCCATGAGGGCGTAGCCTTCACCGTCTTGAAACAGTGTATCAATGAACCCATTGATGTGAATAGGAATAGCCTCACCGTCAACTTCAACGAAGCGGTAGGCGTGGATATTAGCCTCAACCCCTGCGGGTCGCCACTCTTCTCCCATAGTGTGTCCCAGTCGGCGGAAGTTCCATTCCAACCACTGAGCGATTTGTTCATCTTCACCGAACTCATATGGTTCGGGAGGTTGAGGTACCGCACTAAAGAACAGTTCTCGTGCTTCACCCTCTCTTCCTTTCACCAGTAAATTAAGTACGGCCTGTTCCTGTTCTTGAGTGAAGTTAGCCCAAAACCATTCCATCATGTCGTGGACATTCAGCCCTCGTATATGGTGGTCAACTGTTTCCCCACGCAAGCCCTTGAACTTCTCAAGGTAGTATTGTTGGCGACACCATCCGAATGTACCGAGGCTTGACTTGGTGACTCGCAGTTTCTTATCGGGAGTGTCCATTGGATTCCAAGCATAGGTACTCATGCGGTAGGACTCAGCCTCTTCATCGTGACCTGTCTCAGCAAGGTAGTCCTCAATGCGTGGACGACTATCATCACCGTTAGGATTGAATCTCATTCTTCCATCTCCATTTCAATTAGTTTCTGTAGGTACACCGCTAAGTCCATTGCTTCTTCTTGTGCATGAACGAGCCATTCAAGGCGGGATAACGGCGCAGTCTCCATAGTAACTCCATACTTACTCTTACCTACTTCTGCTCGTTGAGCAATCTTCTTACACACTTCATCTTCAATTCTACTCATTTCAATTCCCCACATCAACATAAGTTGTTAGTACAGTTTTGTGTTGTGCGCTTGACTCTTCCCAATACTGTATGTTGAAATCTTTAAGCAAAGGCTTCCAATGTTCATCAAATTGTTTCTTAGCGTTAGCCAATACATTCTTTGCAAAGACCACACCATGAGTAGCACCCACCGTTACCATGTAACCCACGAGTTGATTCATGTCTTGAGCATTGAAGTTCCCCTTCTTAACCTCAAACACATAGAAGGCATTACCGCTGTTAGCGGTTACATCCATACTAAGGTTGGTATCAGTAGATTCTTCTGTCTTAACATCATTCCAAATTGCATCACCGTTTGGTAGCACTTGAGCCTTGAGGTAATCTGCGAGTCCATCACGAATAAGCGATTCACTAAGACTGTCGTAATCATCATCGTTTTCGGGTGGATTGAAGAAAGATGTGATTTTGGCTTCCTTAATTGCTTCGGAAATTACCTTCTTCATCTCATACCATTCATCTGTTTGCTGTA
>Ga0209603_1005456_pt1 | contig 10232 bp, 9 predicted proteins | sample COGITO_mtgs_1206_FD_184812 | JGI IMG/M metagenome (GOLD analysis project Ga0209603, IMG submission 184812) | Pelagic marine microbial communities from North Sea - COGITO_mtgs_120607 (SPAdes) (version 2) | ecosystem: Environmental > Aquatic > Marine > Epipelagic ... | reverse complement strand
GTGACACAAGCCATAGAAAAAGCGCTTACTGATTTAATTACTAAAGGCATAGATCGAGGACTTTGGGCTAAAAAACAAGCTTAAAAAATAAAAGGCTATGCAAATAGCCTTTTTATTTAATTATCTAATGGAAGTAATACCGAAATGTAGCGCTGTGCCCAATTTGCAAGCTCTATACGATTACGCGATTGAGTCTTTTTAAACGCACTATAAAGATGAGTTTTCACTGTGTGATCACTAATATTGAGTTTGTTCGCTATTTTATCGTTACTCGCACCCTGCGCTATTAATTGAATCACCGATTTTTCACGTTTGGTTAAGTTTTCGTAATCCGATTTACTAAGCACTATGTCGTCATGCAGTAAATTGTTAGATGAAGCGGCATTCAATATATCTTTGAATGCATCAGAAATCACTTTACGAGTAAACCATAGCTCACCGTCGGTTATTCTTACAAGCGCCTTAAAAATATCCTCTGCAGCATCTGAACTATAAAAAACACCATTGAAGTGATTTAATAATAAGTTTTTCTCACACACAGCATTTGGATCAACGTTAAATAAAATCACCTTATTTTGCTTAGCTAAACAGATTAGTTCGGCAGGGATTAATGAGTGCCAATCCTTATCCGCACCATCAACGAGATAAAGTTCAAAGGTTTGACGTAACTCGACTTTAGGGAGTGAGTCATCCATTTTTATTTCATTAAAAAGCGCTTTTAAAGTGCTTATAATCGTTGTATAGCAAAATGAGTGAGAAGAAGATTTAGGTGTTGTTTTAATAAAGGCAAATTTTTTACTTAACATAATTACCATCCCTGAAACAATTTCATTACATTACCTAAATCAACTACAAAACACAATGCTCTTTTGGTATACCTTCGTAGTGGAGTACTCTGTAAAGCAATTAAGTCGAACGGCCAACACCCTCTCGCCATCACATTATGCGAAGTACAACACGTTTAGTTAAAGCAATTTAGAGTCAACTCCAAGCCGCTGGCGACTTGAAGATTGTCATATCTCTAAGAACAGCTTATCAATTAAACTACTTAGCTGTGGATTAACTTGCTCTTTTAACGCAAAAATAAAGTCCATTGAAGTAGCAGGCATATTAGGGTGAGAATGATTTTCCCATACTAAGTTAAGTGCCTTAATTATCGCTTCATCGCCTATTTTTTTCCTTAGTTTTGCAAATACAATAGTGGCTTTTGAGTATTGCTCATAGCTTTTTGTTGAATCAATTAACGCCATTTTTTCGGTAATATCCATACGTGATGCTTGCTCGTAACGCTTTGTTTCGTAATCGACCAAAGCGTTCATAGCGGCCTTACCGTCATGTCTTTCTATTACCACCAACTCAATATATTTGGCCATCGATTCAATTAGAAAGGCACTGTCAGCAGACACACTATTGCCAATATCGTGGCCAAACCATTGATGCGCGGTTTCATGCACTGCACGGCGATAACGCTGATCAAAACCGGCATCATCGCTTGGCCGAGCCCTAAAGCCGACGGTATCTTCAACTAATATTATTTGTGGTAAAGCATAGCCAGTGCCCCCAAAAGGTGGGGCCGCAATTATGCTCAATTGCTTTGGTTTGTAAGCAACAATATTATTTTTAAACCAATCAAGTGTGTCCATCATCGCTTGAAAATTAACAGCAATTGCATCTGAACGCTCAATCAGCTGTTGTTTTTTTGCAAATACTTGTAACGTAACACCATCATGCTTTTTAGTTTCAGCAGTAAAAGGCACTGACAGCCAAGCTGGTAAGTTATTAATTTCAGATAATGTTTTAAACTCAAATATCTCACGGCCCTGCTCACGTTGATGTGTAATTTGTTTGCCCTGCGTCACAACTTGATGCCCCGCTGCGGTTGATATTTTGCTCGACATCGTTATACGCTCATAGTGTTTAGGCCTTTTTTGCTGCTTATTAAATAATGTTGAAGCTAATGGCCGTGCCTTTTGTTGCAAACCATATTGAGCGCGTAACTGTGTATCGGTAAGCTCATAATTAACTTGATAGCCAATGGTTGGCAACGCAGGAACCGCACGAATATAACTAAATTCAGGCGTAATTATTTGATGCCCACCAGCAGGCCACAAGGTTGCTTGATGAATCTCAAATTGTGTTGTTAATTGCCGTGTTTCATGTGGCTTTAATGCAATATCAAACTCATAAACAGCTTGATTTAACTCAGGGTAAAACGCAATTTGGCTTGCGCCAGCAATCTTTACATCCGCCCATTTATAAAACCCAGCCCTGCCAACTAAAATTTGCTTAATAGCCGTTGGATGACGATTTTTTAAAGTGTAAGTCAGATCAAACTTAACAGACTGTTGATGCGGGTAAAAATCAATATTTGCATCAATATGGCTAACTTGAGGTTGCAACTTATGCTGCCAATCTACAAAGTTTTTTTCATAATTGGCTTTAAACGCTTCACGTTTATGCGAATTGGTAAGCGGTTTTTCATCAACCAAGCGTAGATGTAATTGCACAAATAAACCAACGTAGAGCAACACTGGCATTATTAGCCATGCATCTTTTCGCACAACCGCACGCCTATCAAACCCCGCACCGCGATGACTAAATACACACGTTAGCAATATAAAACTTATACCGGCCAGCAACCACATCTGCATATAAGGCCAATAACTGCTGATACTTGCCCGGTAACCCCAAAACTCACTCGGCGGCTGCAATGGCGTCCAAGCTAGGCTCCAAAATGTGTGTGTGAGTCCTAAATAAGTCATAACGGGTGTAAATTTTAGCAACAGCATCACAAAAACGATTGCTCCTGCAACCAGTGTTGAGCGAAAAATATTAAATACACATACCGTTACCCAGCCAATTAGCATCAGGGGCAGTGACGTTAAACACAAAACATATACATGGTCGTAAGCGTCATATTGGCTATCAATAAACCACTGCGCTAAAGAGGCTCCCACAAAACTCATTATTGAAAAAGTAATAACCAAAGTAGCCAATACCAATAATTGACTATATAAAATAGTGGCCGTTTTGATAGGCGTAGCAGCAATTAGCTCAGCCATATTAAAGCGCCGTGCATAGCAACTGATTTGCCAGCTCCAAAGCACCATCAGCAAACACCCAAACAGTATTTGCATATCAAAAGCATAGTGACTAATTGCATCGATACTGGTTGCATGTATTACACTCAATGGCTCAGCATAAGCAGCAGAAGAGGCTACGCTATTAAACACCATGACTGGCCAAGCTAATAAAACTATCCATGTTATTGGATGCTTTAACACATTAAAAAGCGCTACTTTATAAAATGTGATAAATATCGCTAGACCATGACTTTTTGCAGCCGCAGGTCGGTACGAGGCATTTGCTACTGTAACCGGTTGTAGCTTGCTCACTGCATTTTTTACTGGCTTATTAAACGAGTTAGACTGATTACTTGCAACAGCGCTAAAATAAATAAGGCTTGTGAGTAATAATATCAGCACCCGATTAACAGCTATGATCCAGCCTTGTGGTTCACTAAAGCTAGCTATAATCGCGGTGTATGCGAAAGGGTCTAACCATATAAACAGTTGATAGCTAGTTTCACTGATAATACTACTGCCCGCCAGTATAGGATTACCAGTAACACTAGCAAGCAATAAATAACCAATCCACAAAGCTGCAAATACCACATAATTCACCAAAGCACTGCTGAACTTTTGACAAAACCAGAATGCAATTACACTGAGCAAACACGCATTAGGAAACAACATAAAAAGGCTATTAACAAACAGTAAATTAATAATATGCCAGTCAAACCCGTTACTGAGTAACTGTGTTACAACCACCAGCATACTAATAAACGCAATCGCAAACACACACATCACCAAAGCGCTCAAACGTAACCAAGCTCGCTTTCTAAAAGTAATAGGAGTCGCTGCTACAAGCTCGTGCATATTGTGTATTTGATCACGTAAAAAAATTGTCGGTGCAAGCGCGCCTGTCAGTAAAGCTAGTTGCATCATTTGTAGGGCAACTAGGTGCAGCTTTAACTGGTTTATCGCATCGCTTCCTTCAACAGCTAAACCTGCTGACAATGTATACGCAAACAAAGGCGCTGCTAAAAAGCACAACCAAAGCAGAGGCTGACGAGTGATGTAACGCAGTTCATTGATCAATAACATGCGTGACACCCTCTTGCTTTCAATTCATAAAAATAGCTATCTTGCAGTGTCGCTTCTGCGGGTATCGCACTTTCAGCAGGGGTCGTTGTAGCATAAACACGAAATGAAGGTTTGCCGTACCGATAACTTTTGCTTAGTACCAAACTCTCTTGCGGTAGTTCACTAGGCAGGGTGTCTAGCAGCCATACACATCCATGCAATGGCTTGATAAGGGCGGCTACTTCACCACTTTGAATTAGCTGGCCTTGGTTAATCATTGCAACAAAGTGACACTGATTTTCTATGTCTTCTACAATGTGCGTAGATAACAGCACTAGGCGTTGTTTACTAATCGTCACCAATAAATTATTGAGACTTTCGCGCTCAGCAGGGTCAAGCCCTGCGGTTGGTTCATCTAAAATAATCAGTTGAGGAGAACCTAACAACGCTTGTGCAATACCAAAACGTTGTTTCATCCCACCCGAAAAGTGGCTCACCTTTTTATTTGCAAACGAAGATAAATTTAATAGTGTCAAAAGCTCCTCTATTTGCTGCTTTCGATCTTTTTTATTGAGTCCCTTTAACGTTGCAATATGTTCTAACAATGCAATACAACTCATATTTGGATAGACGCCAAATTGTTGCGGTAAATAGCCCAGCTGTTTGCGCATCTGTTCGGGATGTTGCAGCACATTTAAGCCATCAAAATTTACCTGACCATTATCCACACTTTGCAAACACGCTAGGGTGCGCATTAAACTTGATTTACCCGCCCCATTTGGTCCAAGTAAACCAACCATGCCAGCAGGCAAATGAACCGACACATCATTTAAAGCGTGCGTGCCATCTGGGTATTTTTTATTTATATTTGTAAGTGTCAGCATCTATTGCGTTCCTTAATTGACGAATAGTCACATTAAGCAACACCTTCCAAATCAGCTAGCAAGTAATGATCAAAGCCTATAACTAAGGGATAAGAGTAACGATTGGCTGCTCATCATTAAAAACCTTACTTTCATCATTATTTGTGGTTTTTTAGCAACGTAAAGATGTGTTAATAATGTTTAAAGGGTAAAGTAGTGTGAAGTTAAAATTATATTAAGGTGAAATGTGCAGACGGTTATTTCCTTTTTATCACAACGGATTAAGGTAAAATATGTCATTGCCTTATTGCCGTTATTGGCTGCCATTTTACTTGAAGCCCATATTCGCTTTCTATCGTTAAGGCTCAGCTCAACACCGCTTTACTTACAAATAAACCTGCAACTTCTTTTAGTATGCCTGCCTTTTTTAATCGCCCATGCAATTGCATTTCAACAGCCATTAAGACTAGCCTTAATGAGCTGGCTGTTAGGTTTTATTGCTTACCCTATCTTGATATACGCGCTCGGTGTGCTGCTTCCACAATTTGCTCAATGGCACTATTTAGCACCGCAAGGCTGGGCCTTATGTACGGCAGCAAGCCTAACATGGCTGATATCTCAACGTGTTGTCACTCAGCCTTCACTCAATAGCAAACGGCTAAGTTCATTAATATCATTGGATAATGTAGTGTTACTCACTCTTTTGGGCTGGTGTTTTCTAATGGCTGGGGTACTCAATACACATGAAGACCCACTATTAAATCAACCATTTAATTTAATTTTTGATCCAAGTAAAGTCGTCTCGCAGTTTGGTCAATTTATCACTTATTTTTGGCAACTAGGCGTTTATACTGCAATTGTTTACGGGTTATATTTATTTAACCGATACTTCCTCATTCGCCACTTGCTTGCTGTTCACGGCGTATTTTTATTTGTAGCCGTTTGCGTTATTGTAATGCTGGTATTAACACCTTTGTTGATAGCTGCCGTTCTATCGTTACCCATTAATGACTTACCCCACGGCGTTGCTAACCTCACACCAAGTGGCGATCAAAATATTTTTAGTAAGTTTAATTATCAGTTTATGCTGCTTTTTCTTGTTATAAGTACCCCTATTATTTTGGCGTTTGAGCGTCAACAGCAACACAGCAAGTTAAATGAAGTCGCTAAACAGCAAACTCAAACCGAACTAAAATTACTCCAACAACAAGTTAACCCTCATTTTTTATTTAATACATTAAATAACTTATATGCACTTACGCTGACAAAATCAGAGCAAGCCCCACAGTTAGTACTACATTTGGCAGACTTACTACGCTACACAGTGTATGAAGGGCAAAAGCCATCCGTGCTACTGGCAAAAGAGCTAGACTACCTTAAAAATTTTATTGAATTACAAAAAATAAGAAGTGCGAATAAGTGTAAGTTTAACCTTGTTTGGCCGCACAATTGTGACGACCTAAAAATCACACCGCTGCTGTTGATTATTATTGTTGAAAATGCCATAAAACATGGGGTTGAGCCCGCGAGCGACAAAACACACGTATCAATTAAAATAACAATCAATGACAATGTTTTAACGCTTTATTGCACCAACCCAATACCCGCTCGAGTAGTAAAAAAAGAACATGGGATGGGGCTCGCTAATTTACAAAAACGACTGCAACTTTTATACCCTAATAAACATTCACTAATAACCCATAAGCAAGATGCAATGTGGCAAACAACACTGACCTTGGAGCTGTAAAAATGATAAGAGCCATTATTGTTGATGACGAGCCATTAGCGCACCAAGTCCTACTGCATCATTTAACTGCACACTCCAATATAAATGTAGTAGGTCAATACTATAGCGCTAAAGATGCCTTATGTGTGCTTGCCAAGCCGGGCATTGATTTAGTGTTTCTCGACATTAATATGCCAGAGTTAACAGGCCTTGAGCTATTAAAAGCACTTGCTAACCCGCCGCAAGTAATTATCAATAGTGCCTATCAAGAGTATGCTTTAGCTGGCTTTGATTTAAATGTTACAGACTACTTGCTCAAACCCGTTTCAGCGCCGAGGCTAAAGCAAGCTCTCAACAAAGTGTGTCAACGTGCGGCACAGCCTTTAGACCAACAGCCCCAATGTATAACGCTTAAAGTAGACCGAGAAAAACGAAAATTCGTGTTAGACACCATTGAATATATTGAAGCTTACGGTAATTATGTAAAGTTGCATCAAGCGCAGAATACCACGCTTGCCACAGCGACACTTAAGCAACTGAGTGAACAGCTAGCAGATACATTTATACAAATTCATAAATCGTATTTAATTAATAAAAACAAAGTGACTGCTGTTAATCATGAATATGTTGAACTAACAACAGGGGCTAAAATTAAAATTGGCAAATCATATAAAGAGCTTTCGCGTACACTGCTTTAAAATAAGGGTAGTAGCTGCTCTGCAAGGCGTTTGTGTTCTTTAAAAGGCCAATGTATCCCCTCACTTTCACAAGCACAGATAAGTGAAAAACTATCGATAAACACACATTCATGGCGTTCAGCGACAGCTTTGAATTCAATAGATAATTGCTCTACTTTTTTACCAGCGCCTTTGTAAATATTTTTATAGCTACCCACTTCATGCACCTTTGGTGGGCTCAAGATGATTATTTTTGGCTGTGCTTTACCATGATAAAACGCTTTAGTGACTAAGATTAACTGCTCAAGCGCTTTGCCAATATCGATAGCAGACAATCCAAAACGGGCTTTTAAGTCATTAGTACCAAGCTGAATGATAATGACATCCAATGGCTGCGCCTCGAGGTAAGGCTTCAAATACGTTACGCCTGACTTATCGCCGCTAAATGGCGGGTTATTCACTAAGGTTCGATTTGGTTGCCCTGCTTCAATTACAAGGTGATCTGAACCCAATAGCTCTGCCAGTATACTTGGCCAACGCTCACACGCAGGCAGCCGCTTCCCATCAATCGGGGAAATACCAAAGGTGTTGGAATCGCCAAAACACAGAATATTCATTAAAACGGATTCAACGTATAGCCTTGTTGCTGTAACTGGGCGTGAGCGGTCATCGCTGAAAGCGCCATTTGCACTCCAGGAATGAGTTGCTCAGATGAAACTTTCATATGCGTTGCCGACTGCCCACACACATATACCTGCGTATTATTAGCAAGCAGTTGTTTAATCAAAGATTCGGTTTTGTTATCTTTGTCAAAACGCGCTTTATAAAAGCTGTTTTGGAGTACATCAACACTTGCGCCACCGTGTACCACTAATGCCAGCTGAATGTTTTCTGGCTTTACCCCATGAGCTACATGCATATTAATAAAACGGGCGAGCGAGTTGATATGATTATTTTGCGCGCCCACTTCAGCGCCATCTCCTACATCAAAGGCAATTTTGAACTGTGCTTGGCTTAAATCTGACCCATGGCTTGGCACATTATAAAAATAACCATAGTCTTTAATCACTGGCGCAGGCTCTGCCGCCAAATTACCAAAGCTAGTTAAAAGAAGGCTAAATCCAGTAAGTAATGTTTTCATACATCATCCTGTTTACTTTTTGTTTAGCCTAACGCTATTTAACCAGATTAACTAGCCTGAACATGTGAATGTGCTTTAAAAGTCATCCCTAAATAATTGAATGTATGTTTAAACATATCCAAAAATGCATCAGGTGCCTCAGGAGATGCCGCATTAGAGAGCAGTGAAAACTGTTTTGTCCTTAACTTTCTTAGCTTGGGCTTAAGTGCCTCATCATCCATATAATCAGTAATTCTATCCATAAACGCCTTCATTTGAGGGGTGGTGTTATACCAATAAATAGGTGACGCTATTACCCAATGCTCAAAACTCAGTAGCTGCTCAAACAATGTATAAAAGTCATCTTCAGGGTAGTTTTTATCGTATAGGTATGGAGAAATAACAAAGTCATCTAGGCAAAAACCTTGCCCACCCTCTTTTTGTAAGTACTCACTGACCTGTGAGCTAGTATTACCTGTTTTGCGTGCGCTTGAAAATATAATGGCTGTATTATTATTTGATTTATCTTGCATTTGTATCACTCCTTTTTTTATGATGGAGCAAAACTTAAAACCTCAAGTTAAGTTAAGGTCAATAAGTAATAATTAAATTTTTAAAAGGAGTTAAAATAATGACGACACAACAAAAAAAGCTCATTGAAGCAAACTTAACAGTTGGCTTTGCCGCCAAACGTAGCGGTGTAAAAGTATCGACTCTACACTTTTACGAAACCAAAGGTTTAATACGTAGTTGGCGTAATAACGGTAATCAACGCCGCTATAAACCAGATGTACTGCGCCGAGTTGCTGTTATTAAAGCCGCCCAGGCGATGGGAATAACGCTGGAGGAAGTAAAACAAACGCTTGCTACCTTGCCCGATGAACGTACCCCCACAAAAAAAGATTGGTCAGCCCTTTCTAAGCAGTGGCAAACCCAACTCGATGAGCGTATCGCTTTTATGCAGCGCTTACGCGAACGCGTTGATGGTTGTATTGGCTGTGGTTGTTTATCAATGGACAAATGCCCTATTTACAATAAAGACGATCACCTTGGCAAAACCCAAAGTGGCGCTGTGTTATTAGAAAAAAACACATAAAAATAGAGCAATACGTGACAACTGGTATAACAAAAAAACGCCCACTGAAATCTAAAAAACTTAATGCTCTTAAGTGTTGAGATAAAATTAAATGAGGTAAAACAACATAGGCTGTTGTTAATTTATACAAATTAACGTAATCTACCGCGCTCAAAAAGGAAGCTCATAATAAGGACATTTATGGAACCCACTGATGAAGCAGTGAATAAACCAAATGAATCTGCAAATAAGCCCAAATTAGTTCAAGCACTGAAAACTGTTGATAATAAAGAATTAAAAAGTACGGGATTTTGGTTAAACCAAGTCTTTTTAGTGCTTTCAACTATTTTTGGCGTTTACCTTGCCGCGCAAAGTGGTTTGCAACAAGCGCTAAAGTTCGACACATTTAGCAAAATGGAAGACAATTTCTACCTACGTACCTCACTATTTGATGAAGTTAAAGATAATGCAATAAATATACGTGCTTACGCTGAGCGTCTAGCTAAAAGCCCATCCAGCTCAGAAATGCAATACCACAAACCAACACTCGAGAAATACATATGGCAAACAATGCAATATTCGCCAACCACGCTCGAAACTCCAAGTATATTTTTAACACAAGTACG
>Ga0209603_1005452_pt1 | contig 10240 bp, 12 predicted proteins | sample COGITO_mtgs_1206_FD_184812 | JGI IMG/M metagenome (GOLD analysis project Ga0209603, IMG submission 184812) | Pelagic marine microbial communities from North Sea - COGITO_mtgs_120607 (SPAdes) (version 2) | ecosystem: Environmental > Aquatic > Marine > Epipelagic ... | reverse complement strand
TTACAAGGTCTTTGTCGAGTAATACGAGGTACTCAAAACTATCGGTCTTACTCGGTGCAGTTCCAATAAAAACATAACCTTGAAGTGCATTTTGTACATGTATTTCTTGAAAAGTACTGGTTTGGAGAAAATTATTATCTGGAATTTCAAAAGAGTTTTCCTCCAAATTGAATGTTTCTATTTTAAAAACACTCTTGATTTCTTTCTGCACTTTCTTCTGAATCCTTTTAGAAACAGCGTCGCTGTGAGACATATGAGAAGCACTCATTAAAAAAGTAATAGAAAGACTAAAAATGGAAAGAAAACGAATCATGACTGCAAATATATTTCAGTTCTTACGAAGGAACTATTTTATTTAGATTAATTTTAAATAAACTTTAAAACCAAACACCTACTCCCATATTGAACTGCCCATATGAGGAACCTGAAACTGCTGTTGATTTAGATTGGTAATCTACTTTAAAAACTGACCCAGGTGATAAATGGTAAGACAAACCAGTAGTCCATTCTTTCCTATGAAAAGCTGGGTTTTGAGCCAAAGCACCTGCAGTTGCTGCATGTGTGTTGTAGTCTTCGTAACGAACGAAGCCTTCTAAACGTTGTACAATCGAAGAAGGAAGTAAATTATACGCAGCTTCAAGATAATATCCAGAAATTTCTTTTCCAAGATCTCTTCCCGTTAGTGTGTTGTATTGATCCGAATCTGAAAGGCTAGCTTGAATGAATTGACCTCGTGCAGAAAATTTTCTCAATCGATAACGAGCATCAACTCCAACCATGGAGACACCTACCGTGCTTCCAAGTATACCCGCCTGATCATCTGCAGCTTGTGTTCTCCCAAAATACCCAGAAAGCCCTAAACGAAGTCCTCTAATACCGTAGTAATCAACTTTTGAAGAAAAGTTAAATTGATCCACAGTAGACTCTGCTCCTTTTTGGCGGCCACTTCTAAGACCATTGCTTCCTTTCAATTTACCGCCAGTTCCATCGTGTGATAAAAACCCATTAAAAATATAGGCTTGATACCGCAAGGCTAGTGCATCCCATCGGCCAGAAGCTCCAATCCCTATTTCCCTCCAAGTAGTGGGCACGATTGCATTATCAAGACTAGGACGCTCTACACCATTGAAGGTTGTCGGTTCGTGAAATTCATTTACGATTCCCATAGGAACAAGCATTAAACCCGCTCTAAGGTTTAAACCATCAGTAAGGTTGTAATTAATAAAGGCTTGCTCAACATACACTTCTTTCACATGCTCAAATTCAATTTCAGTTATGAACTGAACACGTTCATTAAACTTGTAACCAAATAAAAGAACCAAACGCTGTACATCTAATTCTCCATTAGCGTTGTCCGGTTGATTGTACAAAATTTCGCCATAACCTCCGAGTGTAACTCCCTGAGGAATTGCCTCAAGATTAGACATGATTCTTTGGTATCCATTGATTTGAATAGGTATCTTTAGAATACTATCTTGTTGTGTGTTTTGAAGCTGCGTTTGTTGTGCAAAACCAAACGAAGTAATTAAAGTTATAACTGTAAAAAAAAATGTTTTCAATGTATTTATTTAGATTTATTAAAAATAATAATGCAAATATATAATGCTGAAAGCAATTTACAAAGCTTATTTAGATTAAATTTAAATAAAGATTTTAAGAGACTGATTATAAGCGTATTCAAATTGAATTGGATTGATATTCAATGCTATTTTTTGCTGATTGAAGAAAGAAAGCAACTTTTCTGTTGGTAGATTTCCTGTCAAATCATCGGCAGCCATAGGACAACCGCCGAATCCTTTTATCGCGCCATCAAATCGAATACATCCTGCATCATAAGCAGCGCTAATTTTATTAAAAGCATTTTGAGGTTGGGTATGAAAATGAGCTCCAATTTCTGTTTCTGGATACTGCATGATCAATACTTTAAATAGTTGACTGATATCAACATCTTTTGCGGTTCCAACAGTATCAGAAAGCGAAATGATTTGAACACCTTTCCCGACCAAAAGGTCAACCCAATTCATTACAATGGAAACAGACCAAGGATCTCCATAGGGATTTCCAAACCCCATGGACAAATAAACAACAAGCTTTTTGCCAGAACTTGCACAAACCTGAAGTAATTCATCCAACAACACCATAGCTTCTTGTTGAGTTTTATGGGTATTCCGCATTTGAAAATTTTCTGAAACAGAAAGTGGAAACCCAATGTAAGAAATTGATTTGAATTGTGCCGCTTCAAGCGCACCTCGAAGATTGGCTACAATAACCAACAATTTTGACTTACTCGCTGTCATATCAATATTTCGTAAAACCTCAGCAGTATCTCGCATTTGAGGAATTGCTTTAGGAGACACAAAACTACCAACGTCTAGTACATCAAAGCCAACTGTCAATAACGATTGTACATACTTGATTTTTGCCTCAGTAGGTATCCACTTCCTAATGCCTTGCATAGCATCTCGTGGACATTCAATAAGAATAGGGTTTTTCATTGGCTAAAGATACGTTTTTGTCTAGAATAGAAGATAGATGGCAATGCCTATCAAAAGAATTCCTTGTCCAAAATTCATCCAATAAAGATTTTTAGGATTACTTAACATTGGAGCAATAAGGGTAGGGGCTGCAATTGAAACAAATGTAAAAACTATTGCAGCTTGGAGCATAAACAACCCACCTAAAATAGCGTATTGCGTTCCGTGAGAAAGGGTATCATGAAACAAAAAACCAGGAAAGAAAAGCCAGAAAAACAAACTGACTTTAGGGTTTAATAAATTCATTAATATTCCTTTTTTAAAAATCTTAACGGGATCTTTTTTGGCTAATGCAGTTTTTTGAACTTCTATTTTTAAATTATTAAAAGTTTGGGTCGCGAGATATAAAAAATAGAGAGCCCCACAAATTTTTGGCACTACAATCAAATTGGGATACAAACCAATGAATTGACCCCATCCTAGTACAAGAACTAGCGTATGAAAGGGCAAGCCACAAACCAAACCGGCGGCTAGCATCAAAGCAGATTTTGGTCCTTTGGCCAAACTTTCACTGAATACCAAAAGAATATCTGGCCCCGGTGCTAAGGTCAACATTATAGATGCTAATAAAAAAGGAAAAAGTTCTTCCATAATAATTGAATTCAAAGTTCGATATTTTTTTCAAATAAAAGGATTCCAACTATCTTTACTTAAAATTATAACAGAGCAAAATGATTGACCGAATTGAAAATGAAATTGAGACTCTAAAAGTACAGCTAATCAACCATTCTTTGTACAAAATGATGGAAAGCCAAGAAGACCTTCAAATCTTTATGGAACATCATGTATATGCGGTTTGGGATTTTATGTCTTTAGTCAAAAAACTACAATTAGACCTTACAACGACTACCCTCCCCTGGGTACCGTGCGCGACACCTTCTGCTGGACGATTGATCAATGAGATAGTCTGGGGCGAAGAAACGGACATCAATAAAGATGGAGTACCCATGAGTCATTTTGAAATGTATTTGGAGTCAATGGATCAAGTTGGAGCATCTACGCAAGCAATGAAACATTTCTTAAGCACACTTCATACATCGCCTACCATTCAACACCACATCGAGTCGGCAGAAATTCCAAGCTACATAAAAGAGTTTTTGAAATTCACTTTTGAGATTATTGAATCGAACAAAACGCACGTGGTGGCTGCTGTTTTTACTTTTGGTCGAGAAGATTTGATTCCCGACATGTTCATTGAAATGATCAGAAACATTAATAACAATACGAATCTTGATTTAAGTCATTTGATTTATTACCTTGAACGCCATATTGAAGTTGATGCCGGAGAACATGGCCCTATGGCTTTGAAAATGATTCAAGAATTGTGTGCAGATGACCCCGTGAAATGGGAGGAAGCACTTGTAGCGTCAAAAGCTGCACTCAACCACAGAATTGCCTTGTGGGACGGTATTGCAGACTTAATTTTAAAACCAATAACCAAATGAATACTGTGAAGTCAATTTATCTATCAGCATTTCTCCTTTGCACCAGCCTTGGAATTGCACAAACACCAGCATCGGATGCTTATGCTTCGACAATTGAATCTGAAGATTTAAAACAATTATTATACGTTTACGCTTCTGACTTTTTTCAAGGAAGAGAAACGGGAATGCTAGGCCAGAAAAGAGCTGTTAGCTTTTTAAAGGAGTTTTATGAATCTCGAGGGATTCAAGCTGGCGCTGGTAGCGAAGATTATTTTCAGAAAATGACCCTGAACATCAAAGGGAAAGAAATTGATACCGAAAATGTTATTGCTATTATTGAAGGTTCTGAAAAACCGGAAGAATATCTTGTTATTTCTTCTCACCTAGATCATATTGGAACACACGAAGGTGAGATCAACAATGGAGCTGATGATGATGGCTCTGGAACGGTAACCCTACTTGAAATTGCTGAAGCTTTTCAAAAAGCAGTTGCAGATGGAAATGGTCCAAAAAGATCCATTATTTTTTTACACGTTACTGGGGAAGAAAAAGGACTTTTGGGTTCTGAATACTACGCAAATAATCCACTTTATCCTCTAGCCAATACCATTGTGAATTTGAATATCGATATGGTAGGGCGCACAGATCCAAAACGAGTAAGTGACAACCCAAATTACATTTACTTGATCGGCTCTGACCGTTTGAGTACAGAGTTACATGAAATTTCGGAAGAAGTTAATAAAGCTACAGTAAACATTGATTTAGATTACACGTACAATGCACACGATGATCCAAATCGTTTCTACTTCAGAAGTGATCACTACAACTTTGCGAAAAACAATATTCCTGTTATTTTTTATTTCAACGGTACACATGATGATTATCACAAGCCAACCGATACAGTTGAAAAGATTGAATTTGATTTGATGAAAACAAGAGCGCGCTTAATTTTTGCTACTGCTTGGGAATTAGCCAATAGAGAGGAACGTATAAAACTTATTGAGGAATAACATATTCCCACAAAACTGTACTTATGAAATATTATTTTCTAATGCTTTTATGCTTCGTTAGTTTGCTCAGTTATGGGCAAGAAATAGACAATTCATCGAATACTATTGAAGTTGAAGATTTTCAAGAATTGGATTCTATTGATGTCTATAAAATCAAAAGGCTTTCTGTTGGAATAAAATTAGGGATCCCAAATATTGCAGGCTTTTCTTTAGAAGGTATAACCCCCTTGCTTGGAAACCGTATTGCTCCTTTTGCAGATTACAGTTCTTTTCCTGTTAATACGGTCGATACAGACATTAACTTAGCGTATACAGAATTTGGTTCTAATTTTTACCTAGGAAACCAAGGGAAAGGAGTTTACGTTGGAATTGGTTTCGGAAACTTAAAACCAAACATTACATTCAAAGAGCAAGAGTTTGAGGAGAATGGGAATCGAGGTATAGGAACTGCAGTTGTTTCAACCCAAATAAAAACTACCAACCTAAAATTGGGTATCAAAACCGGAGGTCGGGTATACTTCCGTCTCGAACTAGGATATGGAATTGGTACCATTCCAACAACTATTGAATTGAATGGTACGTTTTCTTATACAGACGGCGATGGAAACACACAAACAGAAACAGGATCTGAAACTGAGGACTTTCCAGCTATCCCTGGGGTAAGCACCAATGGAGTTTTAGTCGGTAATTTTGGTTTTGGTGTTTCGTTTTAACAAGTAGTCAATTCAAATTATATTGAATCATCACGAATAAAATAGCCCGCTACATAATAGCGGGCTTTTAGTTTTTAAGGATTACCTGAGGTTTGTTGTAATCAAAAAAAGCTGCCATTTCTGACAGCTTTTAAAGAACTTAATTACTCTTTATCTTTTGCTCTATCGTAGATGTATAACTGTTTGATTTTTCCATCAACAATATTAGCATCCAAAATGGAGTGTATCATTGTTTCCTCACCATTTACTGTATCGGTAACGTCATTGCCAGTAGTCAGCCAATTTCTTTTTTCACCATCCTTTTGTTGAACAGTATTTGTTGCCATCCAATTAACTTTCCACATAGGGTTACTTGACTCGAACCAAGCAGCTAAAGCTACTTTGTGAGCAGCACTTCCTTTGATTACCGTCCCGTCTGAAGCATGAATGATTATATCTTCTGCATCCATCGCTGCAATTTTATCCAAATCTTTATCGCTATGCGCCTGGATATATTCCATCCAGATTTCAGTAACAGTAACGTCGCCACCGATTAAATTTAATTTTTCGCCTTTATCATCAAATTCGTAACCAATAACAGTAACTTTTTTGGTTGTAGTCGTAGTTTTTTCAACTGCAGGTTGGCATGATATCAAAGCTGTTGAAAATAGTGCAAGTAATATGAAATTCTTCATTTGTGTTTTTTGATTTATGTTTAATTAAAAAGTTGAATAAATTAGAGTAAGCTCTTCCGCAGGTAACATTTCTCTTGAATCTAAAAGAGCGCTCCAAGCCTTTTGACCTAAGAAATCATCTGCAAGTTTCAATTCTGTAGTATTTTCCTTTTTCGTTGGAAAGTTAAAAGCTATGTGTGTAGCTGTAGATTCTAGAGCTTTAGTCACATCATTTGATCCAATCAATTCACTCACTCCCCAATACTTGATATATCCATCAAGGATTTGTTGTTGAGCAATTGGTTTCCAAACTGCAGTTTCGTAGGCAATAAAGTCCGCATTTTTTTGAGTCATATAATGGAAGGATGATTTATCACCTATCTCCCACTCCAAGCCTCTCCAACCAGTAGTTGTTACCACTTTATAGGTTCTACTTCTCATTTCTTTTACAATACCTTCGTTAGAAAGCATTTTATTGATAGCCTTTTTGCTTTTTCCTTTAAAAACTTTCTTTGCTACCTCTTCCCAATTATTTTGATCCATTTTGTCTTGTTTAGCATTTCTGCGAATCATTACAAAATATTCTGCCCAACCGTCGTCACCTTCTCTTGGAGTTCTTTTCCATACAGACCATTGTGTTATGTATCCTTCAGCAACTAGAGCTTCGTTTACTTTTTGCCAATTCTCTTCAAGCTTTAAATAACTTTCCTCTTTTCCATCTTCTAAAAGCATTGCCAACATTGTTGTCGATTGTGCATAAGAAAATGTTGCTAGGAAAAATGTAATAATAAAAACTGTCTTTTTCATGTAATAATAGTTTGTGATTTATAATACTCAAATATATAAAATGAATTGCAAAACACAAGTTTACTGAAAGGGTTTAGAAGCTAACAGATTAATAAAATGATGAAAATGAGTTGAAAAAATGAAATATGAATCAAAAAATATAGGTACACGGACGTATTTATCCTACTATCTTTCTCAACGACTTCATTAGAACAGTATAAAGCTTTAAATTTATATCTAAATAGACTGGAATGAAAACAGGAATCCAATTGTATAATGTTGATGAATGCCAAATGAAATTAAAAGAACTCAGTTTGGATTGGAAATTCGATGATAACGGAATTAAAAAAGAATTTCGGTTTAAAAATTTTGTGAAAGCATTTGAATTCATGACTCAAGTTTCAGTTGTTGCTGAAGACCTAAAGCATCATCCAGAGTGGACTAATGTTTATAACAAAGTACAGATTCGTTTAACAACACATGATTCTGGTGGGGTAACCGATAAGGACTTTGATTTGGCGCTAGCAATGGAGCAAATTTTGAGGTAATAAAAAACCCTCCATAAAGGAGGGCTTGATTGTGTTCTATTTGTTTAAGAAAATGAATTTCTTAAAAACAATTCGATCGGTTAAATCTCGTAGCTTAATCATTTTTTGATAATTTTTATCAGCGTTTGAAGAAGGCTGTGCACTTAATTTCAAAAAGTCAGAATACTTGTCAAACCAATCAACTGTAAAGTGAGACCATGCAATATCTGTCCCTACTCTATCGATTCGTTTTGATAAACTCCATCCTTTTCTAGGTGACCCTTTCGCTATTGTTTTGGTTGTAGCTTTTTCCATGTCTTCATAAGCCTTGTATTTGTCATGCTTAACTTTCATCAAGTTCAATACAGCAATATCCGGATAATCTGTTACACCTTCTTGTAGTACCTCTGCAACATTAACAACTTGAGTTTCGAAAACAATTTTTCTGTTTTCACGATTTTTCCTCGCCCAATCCATCAATTCTGATTGTGTCATATCTGTAAACTCTTCGGTCCATTTTTTACCTTCGTAGTCCTCATCCATTATATCCATATCATATACAGAAACAACTAAGTGCGTAAATGGGCTTTGGGCACCATTAATAACTTTCCAAACATGCCAGCCTAAAATTCGGCCATCGTCAATGTAATTCTGATTTAATCTTTGGTATTTCGTTTTCAAGTTTTGATCGTAAGCGTTGATGTTTTCAGCATCTACAAATGCAAAATCAAATACAATGTTCTGTGAAAACATTTGCGTTGATAAAATCAAGGCAAAAACAAATAATAGTTTTTTCATTTTGAATATAGTTTAGTTAATACATTCAAATATAAAATAATTAATTGCAAAATGCAAGTTTATTTTGAACGCATAAAAATCAACTAACCAAATTCATAAAACAAAGTATTAAGAGAATTGGCAGGAATTATTGATTACAACAAGTAAGATCAGAAAAACTTAGTGGAAGGTTATAAAATATATTTTGCAAATTAAAAAGCCAATTGAAAACCCAAGTCCAAACATAATAAAAACTTTAGCCTGAAAAATCCATTTAAAGAAGCGCTCCCATGAATCAGGAATAAAGTTGTTATTCTCATCATTACTCATTCCGTTCTTGGTTGCATAAATGGCGTAGGCATAAACGATGCTCATAAATAATGCAAAAACAATTAATATATATAGTATTTCCTTCATTAGGATATTTTTATACACAATGTACTTATTATATTCCATAAAACCCACTTTGGCAATACCAAGATTTCACTTAAGTATAATGTATTTGTATATTTTCCTTTCTTAACTTTATAGCTGATAGTATTTAACTAAAATAAGTTTCACGAAAATAAAAAAACGTAATTCTTATAGAAATAAGTTGAAAATCATGCCCTTAGATGTGGGTAGAACTTTTAAAAATTTGTAACTAAAGGTCAAGTGATAATGACTCTTTGGAAGCCTCGCTTTAGCATATCGTTTTAGTGTTTTTTTATCTTTATTTGAATAAAAGATAGAGGTAGAGGAAGTTTATTCTGACTGACTTTTAAAAAAAGCTTGTACATCCCTGTTTGAATTTATTGTTATGGCTGTCGGCAATATAGGGCAAAGGCACATCCACTATTATCAAAATCACTTCCCAGCCATCGGTCAAACTCATATCCTGCATCTGGAGTTGCAGAAATTGTAACTGTAGCTTCAGCATCGTAAGTTCCAGTGGCTTCTGGTGATACTGATCCTCCTTCTCCAGCAGTGATAGTTAAGGTGTATTGCGCACGAGCTGGAAGTTCAACATCAGCAGCATCTTTTAAACAAGCTAAAAGAAGGAAAAATTAACTTACAAAATGTTTTTATTACAGCTAGTGAATTCAAAAATAAATATTGAAATAAATAAGTAGAATTTTTCTTGTAGTACTGATTTTTTGATATGTGAGGGGATAGGTTTTATATCGTCATAACTTTACTTACAAAACGACCTGATTTTCCACGTCTTGATTCTAATCGTTGTGCTTTGTAAAATTCTTCACGTGTGTATGTTTTACCATTTACGAAAAGTGTTGAAGCACCTTCAGGGAATTTTAATATTAGTAAACGGTTGTTCATTATTTAAATCTTAAAATCAATATTAATTATTTTATAAAGTAAATATAAATAATCAAATAAACATATACAGTAATCTATTAATATAATTCTGGAATTTAGACTGATTTAGTAAACCTTACATCGGATTATTTTTCTTCTTTAATTTAATCTATGAATAACGGCAGGTCTTCCAACTCATCTACCTCCTGTCCTGAACTTACTGAAGAGGATATGCCTGTTATTGAATAAAGAAGGTCAAGTGGTAATGATGCGCCTCCAATATGTTAAATTTTGATGTTCAGGTAAGAAACAGTGCAAACAACTTATCGGTATTGAACACAAAAACCTTTATCCAACCTCGATTTAATACTCTTAGAGGGGTTTATAATTTATAAGCCTTCATCAAAACAAAAAACCCTCCATCGGAGGGTTTTTGTATTCATTTTTTTACAGAGACTCTTTACTCCTCGCTAGACTCCTCAGTAGCATCTGGCTGAACAGCCATAACCATTCCTGTAGC
>Ga0209603_1005442_pt1 | contig 10248 bp, 7 predicted proteins | sample COGITO_mtgs_1206_FD_184812 | JGI IMG/M metagenome (GOLD analysis project Ga0209603, IMG submission 184812) | Pelagic marine microbial communities from North Sea - COGITO_mtgs_120607 (SPAdes) (version 2) | ecosystem: Environmental > Aquatic > Marine > Epipelagic ... | reverse complement strand
TACGTCACCTCCTCTTCAACAAACGGTGGTAACGATTTCTATGCCATCATGAGTGGGTCTGACCGAGTCAACAAACTGGTTCATATCACCTATTGATGTTCAAAGTTCAGTTTGGCGGACGTGCCAGGCTCCGCTCCCTAAACCCAAGTGGCTCAACTCGAAGCGACAATTCGCCCAGCCCAAACTTTACTGAAAGAAGGATTGAACGATGAGGCAATGAACCTGCTGACTGGCACGACCGAAGATCAGCTCAATGAATTGTGTAATTCAAATCTTATTTTGCATGCTATAGTTTCGTAAATGGTCGTAAATATGGCCGCTTTTTCTTTTGAATCCAGTGTATTCAAGACTGGTTGCATTCATGTTGATTTCCTCTATTGGTGAGTTTTTAATCCAATCAGGCTCTTCTGTGCTGGCATAACGGTCAGAAATGTGAACAAGTTATTGATTTGAAGAGCGTCTCCAAAGGAGTTTCTCGTCATACAATTTCGAAATGAACGGACCGCTGCTGAGCATATCGGTAATGCCATCACTTTCTTGATGTTCGCATTAGTTGACTGAGCGAGTGAATCGTATTCGTACCCAGAAAAAGGAATGTACTCAAATCAGGGCGCATAGCTTTGAGACAAGTGTGTTCAATGTGCTGAATCGTAACATCTGCGTATTCTTGGTGACTGGTGATTAAGACCACGATTTGATGCTTGTATTTGGCAAGCGGGGTTCAACTACACCAGGGGTTCGGCCCATGGGCTGTAGAACTACATCAATGATAATGCGGCCCATAATTAATCACCCCAAATCATGTAAATACGTTTTCAAAGCAAATTTGTCCCACGGCAATCGCGTGGGATGATTTTATTATTCGAGCCAATGTCCTAAGAATGGGGCGATTATCATCGAAGACACATCAGGGGCGACTCACGTGGCAGTATACGTTGACACTTCAGGATCGATGAACTCTAAAATGCGCATCTTAAATGAGCGCGATGAAGCTCGTTCGATTACAGACAGAATGTTTGCAGGAATTGGGAATGTACGCCGAGAACGATGGAGCATAGCCATGAATTTGTGGGAATCGATTCTAGACCCGATTGCATCGATGCCATTGACCGTTAGAACAATTCATTCCCGTGGTGAATCACAGATGTTGCGAGCCATCGACACATATTCCGTTTCTGAGCTCAAAAGAACCGCCTTTCCTCCCCGAAATGGAGGCACCTATCTGTGGGAATTTTTAGTCAACGAAGGTAATAGTCTCATCAAAAGAACTGACAAATGGATGTTTATCCTAATAAGTGATGGAATGGATAATGAATCTTCAGGAGCGTACAGCGGCGTGAATGGTTTCAGAAAATGTGTTGAAGAATTACAAAAAATAAACATCGATGTTGAGTTTCATATTGTTGGCTTAGGATTGCCGGAATCTGCGTGTGATGTATTCCGGCAAGTAAGTGGATCGACAGGTGGGGTATTTTACAATCTAGGGAGTGACAATGACGAGGACGAAGAATCATTACAGGAAATTATGGAGAATCTTACAATTGCTATTGATGAGGCTATAGATCCTGCATTACGAGCGAGGAGTAGAAGACGCAGGCAGACCGAATACCTTGAAACATGTTCAGATGGGGACTTAGAATTGGTCGAGGTGCCAAGTGCTGTACCCGATCTTGAATTTGATGAGGAAGGAGTTTACACCCGCCTTGGGGTTACCGATCTCAATCCAGATGAAATGGAAGTTTGGGAGACTTCATTACTTTCGCTTGCAGGACACTCAGAAGTACAAATCACACAAGAAGAACATTGGTCTTCTTCGGTTTCGCACTCAAGTGACCACCGATATGATTCGAAGGTTAGAGGGACATGGACACTTGATGCAAGCGACTTAGCACATCTCGCCAGACAAGGGATCGACCAGCTGTTTACCTTACAAAATCAGATAAGAAATTCGTTCATACCTGCAGAACAGCGAATTATTGTCATACGTGGATTGTCAGTTTCGAACCAAGTTGTGGATATCGTGAAGTCATCAGGTGCTCGGATTCTAATCCTCCCTGCGGACCTTCCATATCCTCCGATTAACTGGGAAACTACCAGCCTGTTCCTCGGTGCACGAGAGGCCCCCTTCAATGAAGGAGGGTGGAGCATGCTGCCGACTGGTGCTTTCAAAGATTCAAAGTATGCAGCTTTGTTTGATTTCTTCTCTAAGGTAGATGTAAAAGCATACAATACATTGCTTGAAACCGACTCCGTTCAGATGTCAAACAACTTAGGTGCACTTCCATCCGACCTCTCAAGATATCTCGAACCAAAATTCTGGGAAAGTATTCACGATGTAAGTTTAGAATTGGCAGCAACCATATCTGCCCAGTTCAACGCTGTTGTATCTTTCATTAGTTCAAAATTGACAAGAGACACGAAAGTTTTTGTTTTAAGACCGGATGAAGAACTAATGAATATTCTAGACAAAAATACAGAACTTCAGATTGAACTGTTGAATAGAATAGACGATTTCCTTAACTACAATTCGGACAACAAAGGCATGGCCATGATTAATGTAGAGTATTGGCCCACATTACATCAAGGCTAATACTCGGGAATTCTTTTCGAATCGAGTTCTGCGTGGAGGTTCGTGAGTTCTCGAGCGGCTTGAAAGGTCTTACGAGCAGTCTCGCCATCTCCAGCATTAGCTTGAGCAATGCCGAGGTTGATCAACCCCTCATATTGCGACTCATAATCATTCATGATAATTGCCAACTGAACAACTAATCTCGAATTTTTCATGGCTTCATGAGGATTTTTCACTGCAAGATATAATCCTCCAAGAAGAGATAGACAGTAAAGTCGATCAGCAGGTTGATCAGGATTGCTGAAGCAATCTAAGGCGTTTTGAGCCCATTGAATAGCCGCTGTATAATTTCCCCCATCCTCATCAAGTTCACTTAATGAAAGATAGACCTCACCTCTCTTCTTTTTGGCGCCCATCTCAGCAAACATCGCTTCGGCTTGGATGAATTTTTCTTTCGCCATTTGGAAATTATTTCTCCTTTTGTGAAGCGTTCCCGAATTAAACACTTGTTGAGCGAGAATGAACTTGTCCTCTGTATTACTAAGATCGGATCGAGATTCTCTGAGTAGTTGAGATGAGCCCTGTATGTCGCCTTCCTCCTCAAGAATATATGATAGTTCATTACTAATTTTACTGATACTATGCTTGTCCCCTACTGCACGTGCAAGCTGAAGACTTTCTCTAAGAACCTCTTTTGCACGAGATGAATTACCGGCATTGTTCAGCAGAATACCGCGATTAGTCAACGAACGAACTTGTAATGAAATGATATTCTCCCTGATGCCGATAGAATGTGCTTCGTGATACATGCTCATTGCAGCATTTGTATTCTTTTTCTGTGAAAATATGCGTGCACGATGCATGTAGGTATTACCTAATCCCACCCAGTTGCTGGAATCCTCAAATCGCACAAGCGCTTTCTGAGTCCATAACTCTGCTTTATCCCAATCTTGTAGTCGAATCATAATCTGAGCCAGCACTTGGATTGCATCATCTGCTTCCGCACTGGTGGGATGTTTTTCGATAAGGTTTCTCAATCTTCGAATGGCTCCTTTAAAATCCCCAGATATTTTTGCGGCTGTAGCAACAATAAGTTCTGTACTCGAGTCAGATAATCCTCCGGTTGAGATTATTCCGTCGTATGATTCAATTGATTCGGAGAGCAGCCTCTTTTGTTGTTCAGAAACATGTTGAGGAGTTCGCCATGTATCCGCCCCCATTTCGGAGAAAACAGTTCGCAAAACCATCTTTATTTCATCTATACTAGGGCCTTGATGAACTGTGACCTCAGATTTAACAGAACCCATGATGACTGAATCTCCTATGGAGAGGAGTGACTGATTGCTTGCTTCATTTGTGGAGATATCCCCCGACAGCTGAACTGAACCATCTTCATAATTGTCGGTGAGGTGTTTGGCATTCGTAAATTTACCGTCGTCATGCCTCCATGTCCCATCAGGAGTGATGGCTTGATCTGAATCTAAGTAAACCCATCCCAATTCGGTGAGCATCCACTTGCCATCTGGTGTCGGTGGATTTTGTGCCATGCTTGGGGGTGAATGTATCCATTGAAAGTCTTTTCATAAAATGGGAAGGTGTATAAACAAGAAGTTCCTGTATCAACCATGAAATGGCATAAACTCAAAGAAATACCTCTTTTCAATCCAGAAAAGAAGATATTCCTTGTCACTGGCGCAGTGTTTTTGGGAATAGTTTGGTGGGGAATGAACTTCCTTCTCGCGATAATAGGAAACCCTCTTGGCACCAATTCTACGCAAGAAGAGTATTTTCTACTTCTGAGTATTTCCAGTCTGTTGGTAACATACCTTATAGGCTACATTTTGTTCACTTTAATATCGATTGACAGTATCATACAGAGCAAGTATGACCACATTATGAACAGCCTCATCTATGATGATCAAGGCAAAAAAGTATATCATGGAGATCCAAGGCAAAATTTCACCTCGGCTGAATGGGTTCGCTTAAGCATCGAACAACATCTTGATTTAATGGAAGTGTCCAATACTTCGGAGAAGGCTAAGATTGTACAATTACATCTGATGTTGGAAAATATTATTCCTGAACAAGATCCTCGACAATATGCAGACACTGTGACGATGCTCAGTACAAAAATGATGAACGTTGGAGAATTTGAAGAAGCTGAGAAGATGTGCCGTAATTCCCTAAATCACCTCCCTCCTGAACAAAAAACCGCTTATGGTCAAATCAAAGCAGCATTAGGTATAGTCTTGAAGCGAAGCGGGAAAGTGACGGAAGGCCTAGATGAATTGAATGGAGCAGTTGCAATGATTACCAAGGACGACCCACTCCTATGGGTGTCCGTGAGTAAAGCCCTGCTCCGAACTCAATTTTTGGCAGAAGGTACCATCGCAGAGTCCTCTAAATTGGAAGAGATTCATGATGTGCTTCGCATCCTATGTAAATCAGACTTTGGAACAAAAAATTATGTCGACGCCTGGAGATTGAGCACAGCTCTTGAGTCCTATTATGACCTCTACAGTTTATTTTTGTCTGCTGAAGGACAAATCCAATGGGCGTTGAGGTATTCTTACGCAGCAGTGGTGCTGGCTGAAAATCGAACTGGCCTCCAGTCCTCAACGTACTCAACCTCACATCTATCGAGGTTGCTCATGCTTGTGGGTGACTATGAGAGTGCGATTTCTATGCTTGACAACAAGCGAGCATACCTCGAAGAACGAGGTGACTCTCGGGGCTGGCTTACCTATAATTTGGCAAGATGCAAGTTTGGAACTGGTGATTTCGAGGATGCTGTTGAACTCTACAATGAGACCATCGAAATGAAAAACAGTGATGCAGACATCACATTGAAAGCTCATATTGGTTTAAGTTACGCTCATACACGCCTTGGAAACACCGAATTGGCCGACGCATCCAAGGACAAAGCAAAGGAATATGCTAAAGATACAGGATTGAAAGCAATATGGGTAGAACCGAATACTTCTGCAGAAGATAGAATCGAACAGGCAGAGGAACCTTGGATTATCAATCAGATCAAAATGACTTGGATGGATGCGATGAAGCAAGCAAAAAAGGAACTTGCCATCAATGATTCAAAATTTGCCACAAAAGGTACAGAATACTACAATCGCACGAGGGAAATTTACGAGTTAAGTAAGTCGTCATAATGTGATGGCCAACCGTTATTGTGGATTAGGTAATATCGAGGCAGACTCATAGAACGGAGGGCTTTTTGGTGCAACATTGGCAAACCAGCCTACATCACAAAATATTACTTTTTTTAGCAATTGTCCTCACCACACTCTATTCATCTGTGCTCCTATCGATGTCGGTTACGGGTCACATCGAGGGATTGATTCATCTTGGTATTTTTTCGATAATTGCGTTTTTCGTTGGCCCTTTATTTGTGTGTGCGTTAGGTGACTATCTATACCGCAAGAAATCGATTGTAATTAGAATTGTAGTCGGGATTTTGACTTTTTGTATATTTTATGCAATCGAGTCGGCCATCTACATCTATCAGCATGGCTCGGTGGCCCAGTATGGGATTTATCCGCGGACAATATTATATTCTGAATTACTATTCTATCCAGCCTACATCGTGATTTGTTTTACAATTTCGGCATCATTCCTGTATAAATTACTTGATTCTAAGCGTTGGCAATACCTGATAGCAATACCTCTTTGTGCCTTGATTGTCCTGTTGAATGTGATCTCTATCGATTTCTTAAATACTCAACTGATCTTTTTTGGCATGGCCTTGCTGTCCATAGGTTCAGCGTTGGGATTGCCAAATCTGCACAAAAACTTGACTGACACTTTAGGAGAAGTCGGGCACAAAATGTTCTTTGTGGTGCTTTTGGGGTACATCGCAACTCTTTGTCTTACAGCGCAGGTTCAACTCATAGAAATAATATCGAGTGACCTAGAGGCATATTTAATTCTGCTTGAGACCAACTTTGCGTTCTCAACTATGGACCACGAAAGTAGGCTAACAATGCTGCTCGTCACAAACTGGCTAGGAAAAGCAAGTTTGGTATTGGCAGCTTTATTTTTGGGCATACAGATGATAAATAAGAATCCATCATTCTACAGTCATTGCCAAAAATTAAGCAAGCGGGTGATCCAAGGGATTCTCCCAGGAGTTTTAATCATTCTAGCCACGGTATTTGTTGTTGAGCCATGGGAGGAAATTCAAATCTCGCATAATACGGGTGATATGTATAGCACTACTTGGTATGGAGGCGGAATTGAAGACGGTGCTGATTACATTGTCATCTTCACACATCCGAGCGAAGAGAACCTCATTGTGATTGTTTGTGGCGAGAATGAACATAATGCTGATTACTCAAGAAGACAAGTAAGTTCGCTTTATGGATTAGAATCTTCATCTGATCAGTTCACGATCACAAGAACTGCGCTTTCAGAGAAACCAAATCTCCCTTACGTTGACATGTTAGAGCCTGAACTTCAGTGTTCACGACTGATGTTAAGTCAAGACCAAACATGGACTAGCACTGCAAATACAATTAACATTACAAACTCATCAGTGTCGTATCTGCATATCGATTCTGGCCAAGCCACAAATTTAAACATCATGTACGAGGGGAGCCCGGGTAGTCAGGGTGAGAAAGCTGCCTATCCTCTTTGTATTTGGATAACGCTTCTACCTGTGATGTTGTTTTATTTTTACTCAACCCGAAAAATTGGGACCAAGTTGAGATTAGATGCTTCTTACGAAGGACATACCAATGGGTAGTTTCCCAATAGAAACATATCAGTTGTCCTTGTAAGCACCTTTTTGGGCCTCAACATCTGTTTTCCGTAATTCTGCAAGTTGTTTGAGCGCCTCAAGTTGAACTTGTGGATCTGTTGAATTTGCGGCGATGTTTTCCAAAACCGAAATGGTTTTTTCCGAGCCTTGTTGATGTTGTTCAAGGCGCATCTTCTCCTTTTCTTGATTCAATGCCATTCGTTTTTGTTTCCCTATTTGGATCTCTGCAAACAAGTCCTTAGCGTCCTGGATTTTCTGAGCATTCTCCTCTCTTGCTTGTTTGGCTCGCTTTTCCTTGATTTCCATGACCGGTTCGGCCATAATTCGTTGCCTTTCAACTTCTAGTCGAGCAAGTTCGTTTTTCAATTCTGCGTCTTTGAGTGTAGATTTACGGGTTGCATTTGCCTTGAGATCCGCTAAAGATTGTTCTTGTTCCCATTTCTTGAGGTCAAAGTTTGCAGATGCTTCAAGACGTTCCATTTCTAAAGTCATTGCTGCTGTTTCGTTAGCATGTACATTGGAAAGTGCCAGTCGAGCGTTAAGTTCTGCTTTTCGCTGTTCTGAGGCAACGTAAGCATCCAGTTCAATACGCTCCTTATCTGAAGCGAAATCATGTTCCATCTGGACTCTTTGAAGCACATATCCATTCTTCATTTGCTGTTCTGCAGCAGATGCGCTCCACGTAATGTATCCCCCCCTAAAGGCTAGGCCATGGCCATCTAAGAGTGTGCGAAGGCGATTCCTTAATTCGAACATGACATCTTCAGTAGTTTCAACTGTTCGCATTGAGTTGGCATCTTTACTGCGTAGCACTTCGAGGACAGATGTCTGAGTCAAGTGTTCAATCACACTTGCAACATCACTGGCTTGAACCTCTATCGTTCCTTTGGCAGGGAAGGTGATCAATCGAGGTGCAGATTCACGGGTAATTTCGAGTTTTACAGTGACCAAACAATTAATCTCATCACCGTTCTTTGCCACGCCTTGGACTTGAATCAAGATTGGATGGGGGCCTGTGAACGCAAAAAGGAATGACCTGACTGGATTACTACGACCAAATAATTTAGCAAAAATTCCAACCTTAGGATTTACTTCCATGTGTGTTTGTGATACTGAACCAACAATCTTTCCATCTTCCAAGACTACGCAAACCTCGTTTGGCTTCAAGGTAACCTCTGCTTGTCTTGGTACATCAACATCGTTTAGATATTGGGCAATCACTGTTGGGTTTGTTCTCCATCTAAAATGCATGATCTCATCTCTTTGTTAGTCCGTCGATATACATGTTCCTCTCGAGGTACATATTACGAACGCGTGTCATAGTTTGTTGCCAATCAGATATTCGTTGTGTCAAATCTTCCAGGTTCAACGCTGACAAATCATTGAATAATTCATTTGCCATTCTTGTTATATTCACCAATCCTTGAAGGACTTCACCATCGTGCTTAACCAATTTGCGTACGGACTTTGAATCAAGCGTTCCAATTCCGGCATGCTTGGATACATGGTTGCTGGTGATCGAGAATTGGGCTTCACTGCGCATCAAATTTATACTTTCCAGAAGCCCGTCGAGCATATTCCTTGAATCACGGTGGCCTGCACGATGGAGGTCAGTCTGTATTTTCTCAATGTGACGATTGATCATCTCACAGCGACGCTGAATCTCAGAACGCACAGCCTCATCAGACTTCATAAAGCGTCCCTTTTCATAACCCTCGTAAGCTGACACAACAGCCCGAACCGCTTGAACTGCTGCTACTAAGGCGGAAGAGCTGACATCCATGTTCTTCACCTGTTGTACCTGCAAGTCAACCGTTATTGAGGTATCGGAGTTCTATTCTTCGTCTTTAAGGTGATTTATCGTTCTTGTCATATCCTCTCTCAAACTGGAAATCTCTTGTTTAAACTCATTAACAATTTTCGAGAACCCAACGTTGTCACCATCGTCAATATCCACTGACGCTATGGCATTAGTGAACACAGCAATAAACATGTTCAAAAATGTAAAAGTTGTTATCATAATGTAGAATCCAAAGTAAAAACCGACCCAAAGGCCTTCTTTTTCAATAAGTTCTCTGACCATTCCCTCAGCCCATGAATCAAGGGTCATGATCTGGAAAAGTGAAAAAAGGGAAGACCCTAAATCGCCAAAATATTTCTCCCCAACACCCTCGGAATTTCCGAACAACATTACAGACATGACAGCAAAGATGTATACAACTAGGCTTAACAATACAGTGATGGCAAAAATACTTCTTAATGATCGGCTTGTTGATTCTATCATCCTTCTAAGTTCAGGAAAAAATCGAAATATACGTAGGAGTTTGAACGCTCGAAAAACCCTCAATATGGTAAAATTGCCCAGTACAGGCAATAATGAAAAAGAAATAACTACGAAGTCAAACAAGTTCCAAGAATCTTTGATAAACTCTCCGTGGAAAGAATATATCTTGAGTATTAATTCAAGAATAAAAATCCCAAGAATAAAATCATCAATCATTTCAAGGAGGTTAATGGTCGAAGATGAATAGTTGCCGGTAAGAAGACCTAGAGCTACGGCGTTGATGATGATTAATAGCACTATGCTATACTCAAAATTTTTACTTGTGACAAAGGATTTAACTCTCTTTCGAAACATGACCTACCAATAACGCAGATGAGGTCATGTTACTTAATTTAACTCCAATCGAAGTGCTGCACAGAAGATATATCTGTTAATTCCTAAAAGAACTCCATCACCATGGACCAAAGCATCACAAGGCACAGACTCAACCTTAGTGGCGGACGTGCCAGGATTTGAACCCGGGATCTTCGGCTTAGGAGGCCAACGCATTATCCAGCTGTGCTACACGCCCAACCGTTCCAGCGTACAGGTTGTCAAGACGCTTTCGCAGCATTCATCCGT
>Ga0209603_1005438_pt1 | contig 10254 bp, 14 predicted proteins | sample COGITO_mtgs_1206_FD_184812 | JGI IMG/M metagenome (GOLD analysis project Ga0209603, IMG submission 184812) | Pelagic marine microbial communities from North Sea - COGITO_mtgs_120607 (SPAdes) (version 2) | ecosystem: Environmental > Aquatic > Marine > Epipelagic ... | reverse complement strand
GTTCATGTATTCCTATAATATATGGATGTACAAATAATTTAGCATTCAACTATGACTCTACTGCAACGGTAGATGATGGTAGTTGTATAGCTACAGTTTATGGTTGTACAGACCCTACATCATTTAATTATGACCCAAATGCTAATGTTGATAATGGAACTTGTATTTATCTAGGTTGTACTGATGCTACAGCTTGTAATTATGATTCAACAGCAAATGTTGATAATGGAGGTTGTATGTATCCTCCTCAATATTATGATTGTAATTATGTTTGTTTAGAAGATACAGATGGAGATGGTATTTGTGACTCATTAGAAATACCAGGATGTATGAATCCACTTTCTATAAATTACAATCCTAATGCAACTGATGATGACGGTTCATGTATACCTTATGTATACGGCTGTACAGATTCAACCGCTTTTAATTATAATCCTTTAGCAAACACTGATGATGGCAGTTGTATTCCTATTGTAACGGGTTGTACAGACCCTATCATGTTCAATTATAACCCAAATGCTAATACAGATGATGGGAGTTGTATTCCTATAGTATATGGTTGTATGGATAATACAATGTTTAATTATGATCCAAATGCTAATGTTGATAATGGAAGCTGTATACCATTTATTTATGGTTGTATGGACTCGACATCATTTAATTATGATCCTTTAGCTAATACTGATAATGGAACATGTATTCCTGTAATATATGGTTGTACTGATCCTAGTGCTTTTAATTATAATCCTTTAGCAAACACAGAAGATTTTAGTTGTATTACTATAGTATATGGTTGTACCGATTCATTAGCTGTAAATTATGACTCAACCGCAAATGTTGATAATGGTTCTTGTATAACAGCAATACCAGGTTGTACTGATCCAAATGCATATAATTTTAATCCAAATGCAAATGTACCAGACTCAGCATCTTGTTTATATGATGCAGGTTGTATTGGGGGGCCAGGTAACCCATATTGGTTAAATGATCAATGTTATGCCTGGGTAATTAATATAGATCCATATTGTTGTGATATAGGATGGGATTCTAATTGTCAAAACACTTATGACTATTGTGCATCAAACAGTGGTTGGGTTGGAATAGAAGACTTAATATCAAATGGTGGAATAATAGTTTATCCAAATCCAACTAATGGATTATTAAACATATCTACTTCTAGAGTACAAAATGTTTTAATTACAATGTTTAATATATCAGGACAATTAGTTATTAATGAAACTAATAAAAAAGTTATAGACATCAATCATTTAGAGTCCGGAGTTTACTTTATGAATATTAAAGTAGACAATATAACTTATATCAGAAAGGTAATTAAACAATAATGAAACATTTATTATATACATTAATATTAGTACCATCAATTTTATTTGGACAAGCACATGTTCAAGAAGTATTGAAACTAGAACTTGCTCAAACAAATTGGGATAAGAAAAAGAAAGAATGGAAACCATTTGAAGATTTTGATAGAAAATTCAAAAAGGCAATTAAATTTGCTACATTCTATGGAGCTTTTAATGGTAATAATAGTATTGCTGATATAGACGAATATTCAATTAGTACTGGACAATTAATAACTAACACTGAAAAGACACCATTTGATTACTCAATAGTATTAGGTGTTAGAAAAATTGCTAGATTTGGATATGAAAATAGAGCAAATGTATTTTATAATGGAACTGAACATTCATATGCAGATGCAGCTACAATAGGTAAAGTATCTGGATTTGAATTTTTATTTGAAGCAGATTATAAACGTAGATTTGGACAAACATATTTAGATCAAAATCATTTTTTAAGATATGTAGCAGATAAATGGATAGCAAAAGCAGAATACGTACAACAAGGATTTGCTGATATTAAATACTTTGAAGCATCGCAAAGATATAGACAAAAAATAGGTAATAAATTTTCATGGAATATAGGTATAGTTCAAAGAATATCTGAACCATATGGTTATAATCCATTAGAAGAATTTTTATTACCAAATGGAAGTTTGCATTATACATCATTAGCATTACAAGAAGGATATAATGTAGAATTTTTACCAGGCGGAGATATAAACTATTTAAATCCAGACGGTGCTGTAGTGGCAGATAATTCAATTATTTGGGAAGAAGTAGTAATACCTCAAGTATTATCTGATTATGTTAAAAGAAAGAAAGAAGAAATACCACAACAATGGAATCATTCTGTTGTAATAGGATATGATTTTTATCACTACACTAAAACATTTTGGATACATTCATGGGCAAGTGTTATGCCATTTCATTTAGAGACTGGCGAATATGCATATCATAAATTTATTGCACCAAAACAAACATGGATAGATTTAGGAGCAGGTTTTATATTAGGAAATAGATTGAATAAACATTTAGGTATATTTATAGAAGGTAAATATAATAAGTATTGGAACAGAACATGGCACGATTTTAGTGTTGGTTTAAATTATATAATATTTTAAGAGATAAAAAAATGGCAAAAGAATTAAATGAAGATACAGGATTTAATGTAAGTATCAAAAGCTTAGTAGGTATTGGAGCTGCTATGGCAACAATAATTAGTATGTGGTTTGTATTACAAGCAGATATTGCTGAAGCAAAAGAACTTCCAACTCCACTTCCACCAGATGTAACTAGAATGGAATTTGATATGAAAGATCAATTAATTCGTCAAACTATTATGACAACTCAAAAAGATGTTGAAGAATTAAAAGATGATATGGGTCGAATTGAAGATAAACTAGATAAACTTATTGAACAAAGGAGATAATATGAAAAAATTTTTAACAATTATATTATTATCTATATCAATTAATATTATATCTCAAATTAAAGTAGTACAATTTAATGCTAACTGGAATACTGCGAATGGAGTAGATTGGTTAAGCAAATTAACAGATTGCAGAACCGATCAAATTGATATTGCAATAAATAAAGAAGCTCAAGCAAAATATAAAATAGTAGTCGTACCAACAATTGTTGTTTTTAATCATGGAGAAGAAGTAAAACGTTTTCAAGCAAATATTATGATGAAAATGGAAGCTAAACTAGACGATGTTCAAACAATAGTCGATGAAACAGTAATGGAGTCATTCTAATGTATGAATATAAATGCAAAGTAAATAAAGTAATAGACGGAGATACAGTTGATGTTGATATTGACTTAGGATTCGGAGTTGTTCTTACTGATGAAAGAGTAAGGGTTATGGGTATTGATACGCCCGAATCCAGAACTAGAAATAAAGTTGAAAAACTATTTGGCTTAGCATCTAAAGCTCGTTTAAAAGAACTATTATCTAAACATTGTGTACTCAAAACAGAAATCAATAAGAATGGTGAGGACATGAAAGGTAAGTTTGGTAGAGTGTTAGGAGACTTTGTTGCTGCAGATGGTAGAATGATAACTGATATACTTATTGAAGAAGGATATGCAGTAGCATATCACGGACAATCAAAAGATGATATACAAGATGCTCATTTAGCTAATAGAAAAAAACTATTACAAGAAGGTATTATATTGCAATCAGACATTGATAAGGTTAGCAAAAAATAACTAGGATAATTTATTATTTTTTATTATAATAAGTTATGAACTATCGATTAATTACATTTTCAATATTATTATTTATAGCAGGTCACGCAGTTGTTTGGATGCAATTAAATGGACCTATATTATGGCCTGTATTAAAAAAATATAAATTTGCATTGGCTGTATTGGGAGTACCAATAACATATATATTTATGGAAGCTACAAGACTTACTATAGCTGGATTTGAAGGTAATTTTTGGCCTGGTAGATTTGTTGCATTTGTTTGTGGTATAACTATATTTACATTATTTACATATATGTTTAAAGGAGAGTCAGTTAATTTAAAAACTGCTACATCATTAGTATTAGCATTTTCTATAATAATAATACAGTTGTTTTGGAAATAACCATATTTATATAAAAGAAATGCCATGGAGTGTTAAATGAAGAATATACAAGATCTTATTCAATCTGAATATAAAAAAATTAAAAAAGAAAATTTTATTAAAAACATAATAATAGAAGAACATGCAAAGCTCAAAGAAGATGATGCTGGTCTTCGATCTGCTTTAGATGATTTAGAGTATGATGAAAAAGGAAATGAAATTGATAACGGCGGATCCATGGAACCCCATGCTTCAAAATTATTTATAAAATTCTTTAAATTCTTAAAAGAAGAAGAGCCAGATATTAAAATTAAAGTAACTGGTGGTAATGATAATTTTCATAAAGGATATAGATCTAGACACGTTTATGGAGAAGCTTTAGATTTTGCTATTGTATCTGGGTCTAAAGACAAAGTCAAAGATGTATTAAAAAAATTTAGAAAACAAAATAAAAGTGATTTTAAATTCATTGATGAATATGAAAATCCAACCGAACATTCAACTGGTGGTCATTTTCATATGGCTTATATAGGATCCAGCTCAGTATATGCAAAAAAGAAAGCTGCAGGAGAATTACCAGAAGTAATTCCAGGAACAAATAAAATAGTTAATCCTGATGGAAGTGATGTTGCATTAAATACATGGACAGGTGAGGATGAAAATGGTACAGATTTAGCTGAATTAGATAACATACTAAAACAGTTTGCATCTAAACAAAAAGGAAAATCATCTGCAGATATGATAAAATTTACAGCAGGCGATGAAATAAGTCATAAATGGGAAATTAAAGCACCAGTTAAAATAGCACAAAAAGAAGATCTTAAAGATGGTGAAAAATTTGAAAAAGAAGGAAGCTTAATATTAGCAGGAGCTCCGGAATCAATAACTTTTTATCCAACCGGGCAAGTATATTTATATAACCAAGAATCATTTGCAGGAGATGTTGAAATTGACAATAAAGACAATTGGATTAAAAGGGCAATTAAAAGTGTGTCAAGTCCTATGATGATGGGGCCGGCTATGGGAATGACTCCGTTAATAGCATATTATTTTGGAGGTGAAGCTGGTTTAAAAGCTACTATGCCTACTGGAGATAAAGTACTCACAATAACTAACACCCATGGAGATCTATTAGGAGTATTATATACTGATCAAGAAAATGGAATTGTATTTGATATAGGAGAATCACCTCAATATGCTTTAGACGATGAGGGAGATGTTAAATATGGACATGGTAAAGGATTAAATCAATTACAATTTGTGTTGGATATAATAGGATTTGTTCCAGTTATAGGAGATATTATAGATTGCATTAATGCAATAATTTATTTTATACGTGAACGGTATGTTGAAGCAGTATTATCTTTAATTGCAATTATACCAGTAGTAGGGTCAGTAATTAAATTTGGAGCAAAAGGAGCAATGAAAGCTGGAGCAGCATCTATAAAAGCCGGCGGCAAAGCTATAACAAACTTAGGATTAAAAGGGATTCGAAAAATATTTAAGAAAGGTCCTGGCGGAGTAAAAGAAGCTGAAAACTTCTTAGGAGTTTTATTAGATAAAAAAATTATAGATCCAGAAGATTTAATGTGGGTAGAAAAGACCGGAGCATTAGATATAATATTAAAAAAATTAACAAAATCTAAAAAGGTATTTCAAAAATATTTAACAAAAGGTACTCATAAAAATATTGATGAAGCATTAAATGCATTTGAAACAATGGTAAAAAATCTAGATACGTCAATAGTAAAGAAAATTAAAGTTAAAGGATTTGGTCCAAAGGGATATGTTACAGCTGCTTCCAAAGCACCACCTGTATCATTATTAGGAAGACTTGCAAATCCAATAACTAAATTGATAGGAAAACCTAGAATATTTCAACGAACAAAAAATATCATAACAAAGCTTCCTCCAAAAAAAGTTGAATTAATAAATGGATGGATTCAAAAACAAATAAGACAAGATATAGCTACCGATCCATCTAAGCTTAGAACATTATTAAAAACAATGGATCCATCATCTCTAAAAAAATTAAATTTCCCTGCAGGTTACAAACCTGTACCGGCAGCAATAAAAAAATTATCACCTGGTCAAATTGATGATGTTTTAAAAGTAGCAGCTGAAGAAGGAAATGTTTTTTATCAAGCAATGATAAAAAATCCTAAGATATATTTTAGAGCTCAATTGAAACAAGGAACTAAACAAAAAGAACTATTTAAAGTTATGAGAAGCGGTATTGGAGCAAAACAATTAGATGTAATATACAATGAAATATCAGAAGTTTTTGATAACGAATTAGGAGTAGATTTAGGTGGATATGGAGATGAGCAACAGTCGATTATAGCTGCTACGTTCTTTAAAATATTTGTGGATAAAGAAAGTCAAAAAAGAAGAAGATCTGATATTAGATCATTTATAAATAGTGCAGCAGAATTTGCAGGAATACTTAATTGGATAAGCTCAGATATATCATTAGGATTAACAGAAAGAAAACAAATACTTAATACAGCATGGAATGAAATGCCAGGCGATACAGATGGTGAAAAATTACAATATGTAAAAACACAAACTACTGATCCTAAGGTTATAAAACCAATTGTAGATTTTGTTAAAGATAAGCAACAAGATGATAAATGAATATCAAACACAAAATGAATTGAATCCAAAACTTTGGACTGATGGTGAATTTCATCCAAAACTTCGTTTGCAATTATTAAAAATTGCTAGAGCATTTTATAAATTTCTAGGCATTGAAGCAGATATTAAAGATGTTACATTAACAGGCAGTAATGCTAATTATAATTGGACTAAGCATTCTGACATTGATTTACATTTAATAATTAATTATAAAGACATAAATGATAATGCAGTATTAGTAAGAGAGTTAATGCAATCAAAAAAAAGTCTTTGGAATAATACATATCCTATCAAATTTAAAGGAATGAACATAGAGTTATATGCACAAGACTCTAATGAACCTCATGCATCTACAGGAGTATATTCTTTATTTAATAACGATTGGGTACAAAAACCAGATCCAGAAATAGTTTCAGTTGAAGATGATGCTATTGATAAAAAATCAGAACCATATGAGTTTGAAATAGATAACCTAGATCCATATGAAGATAACCTATTAGATAAGATACAAAAGCTTAAAGCTAGATTAAAACAATTACGTCAAACTGGATTAGAAACAGTTGGCGAATATTCAATTGAAAACTTAGCATTTAAATCATTACGTAACTCTGGACATTTAGAAAAATTAAGTGATCTAGAAAAAGATATAACATTGATACAATTAACTCCTACATTAGACGAACAAGACTTTGATGGCCCATTCGGCAAAGAACATGACTATTCTGATTATGGAGGCCCATGGGGTACAGGACATCATCATAAAACAGATTTTAAAAAAGGACCTGGTAAGACACCTACAAAAGGTATTGGTTCGGGTATAGATGCTGAAGAAGATGAAGATGAAAAAGAAACTGGATATAAAACAGAAAACTTTGCAGACGGAAAAAATCCTGGAAGAAAAGGATTATCACAAAGAGTTGGAATCCCAAAAAATGCTACTATTGCTCAATTAGAAAAAGCAGCAAAGTCCAAGGGAGAAAAGGGTAGATTAGCTAGATGGCAATTAAATATGAGACGAGGCAAAAAATGATATTATCAAAAAATAAATTTAATAAAGTTGCAACATATGATAAAAAAACATATGATATTAATGTGTTATTAGATACTGAGAGTGTTAATTTATTTGATCAAAATGGATATCATTTAACTAGAGTAGAACAATCATTTTTAGAACCAAATGGTTATAGAGCTATAGAAAGACGACATGAAGACTGTTTGCGTTATGATTGGCTAATATGGGATAAAAGAGATGGAGCTCATATAAATCATTCAGACCTATTTGAAAGAAAAGGATTTTCAGGAGAAGCATTAGAACAACTACATAAATATGCAAAACGAAATCCAATGTTATATAAATTAATTAAAATGAAACCTAAATGGGGAATTGATATATCAATTGATTATGTATCACCAGATGCAGTATTTGAAGTATTTCATTATGAATGGGACTCATTTGAATATGATGCAGTACAAGAAAAAAAATATGAAATAGAACAATTTATGATGTCTAAAGATTGGGACGATGTAGCTAAAACGTTATGGTCTAAAAAAGATGAATGGTATGATCTAGACTTCTTTGAACAAACCAATTGGAGAACTAATTATTTTAATTTAGATCCAGAAAAATTTAAGAACGTTATTTGGAGTAACTAATATTTATATAAAATGAATAAGTTAAAAAACATATTAAAAGATACTATATTAGAATCAAAAGATGGTTATAACACTCCAGCTGCAATTGCTAAGGAAAAGTCAATTGGTAAGAAAAAAGTTAAACCAGAAGATGCAATAACTGATTTAGATTTAAACACATTAAATAGAAATCAAACTATTAAAGAATATAGTTACGGTCCATTAAATCCAAATGACAAAAAAGGTTCAAAATCATTTTGGGAAGATAAAGCAGATTTGTGGAACACAACTATAGAAGCTGCTAAACAATCTACATGTTCTAATTGCGGAGCATTTGATCAAAAAAAATCAACTCTTTCTAAAATAGAAAAAGCTATTGGTGATGATGGTAAAACAATTGTAAAAAATGCTAATATTGGATTTTGTGAATTCTTTTGGTTTAAATGTGCTGGAGCAAGAAGTTGTGATGCATGGGTTGGAGGAGGCCCAATAAAATGAAATCTAGAGGATTAGGAGATGATATAAAAAAAATTACATCTATTACTAAATTAGATAAATTAGCAGAACGAATTGCAGAATTAACAACTGGCGATTGTGGATGTAATAAACGGCAAGACAAGTTAAATAAATATCCGTCAATATTAAATAAATTTAAAAGGAGTTCTAAATGATAACTGAAGATTGTGGATGCGGAAATCATTCAAATAAACCAACTCATATGGCTCCTAAACAAAATACGTTGAAATCATTATTAATTAAACTAATGGCTGAGCGAATAGTTAAAGTAGATAATAGTTATGTTGTATATCCTAAAAATGGTGGAACAAGACTAGGAACTCATCCAACAAAAAAAGCTGCATTAAAACAATTAGCAGCAATTGAAATAAACAAATAGAAAAAGGAATAAGATGCCATATCCAGGAGTTAACCCATGGGAGTTAACATTTAACAATAGAAAAAGAAGATCTAGAGAACTAGTAGAGATCATAAATCCAGGTAAAGGATTTGCTCCAAGTTCTAAAATTAATGAATTATTAGCTGCAGAGGAATCAGAACGAGCTAAAAGATTATATGGAATAGATATAGCACCAGAAGATACATCTATATTTACATATAACACAGTAGATCTTCAAAAGAATCCGCCGCCAATACCAATACCTAGTGAGCTAATCAACAAGTTTCCACTAAAACCACCTCTTCCAATCCTAGGGAGTGAAGCTAGTAGTACTCCTTCACTTAATGAAGCTCAAGCCAGAAAAATTATTCAATCTACTATAGAACAAATGATAAAAATAGGAGCAACTGCAGTTTCAATAAAATTAACACAATATCGAGATGCCGGATTAGGGTCTGTTAATGGAAGGAACATTCCAGCAGACTTTGTCTAATGTAAGAACACCGAAATGACACGTATTAACCTATTAAACTAATTAAATTGATATTTATAATAAACCCCATATAAAGGAATAACATGGCAAACACAAAATTATCTAGAAACGCAGCAAGAAGCATATTGCAACAAGAGTTTTCTAGACTTGGAAGAATAGGAACAGCTCCCAAAACGGTAGCATTTCTTGCAAAACAATCTGGAATAACAAAATATAACTTTAGCTAAAGGAATAACATGGCAACAAAATTAACTTTAGAAGAACTTTATGCAAAGTTTGCACCAGACAGTTACAGAAACTCATCATTTAGAAATTCTAGAAACGTTGAAATGGGTGTAACATCAACCCAAAGAAGAGCAGCATATGGCATCTTGCAACAAGAGTTTAGCAAACTTATTCAATCAGGTGGAAAATTTTCAGCTCCCCAAACGATGGCATTTCTTGCAAGACAAACTGGTAATATTAACTTTTTAGAAGGAATTAAAAAAGGTAGCGCAGTTGGCAAATCATCAATAATTGATAAAACCGCAATATAATTAAAATATAATATAAAGGAACATAATGGCAGACACATTTAAAAAAAGAAAAATTGGTGAAGAAGATATGCTTCGAGAAGTAGACTTCTTCGATGAACGAGCGTTTGATAAACCTAGATTTAATGA
>Ga0209603_1005433_pt1 | contig 10259 bp, 6 predicted proteins | sample COGITO_mtgs_1206_FD_184812 | JGI IMG/M metagenome (GOLD analysis project Ga0209603, IMG submission 184812) | Pelagic marine microbial communities from North Sea - COGITO_mtgs_120607 (SPAdes) (version 2) | ecosystem: Environmental > Aquatic > Marine > Epipelagic ... | reverse complement strand
GTAAGGAACAATATGAATTAATAAATAATATTATTAAAATTCAAAAATCATCAAATGGAGAAGATAATTATCTTTATGATAAAATAAACAAACAATTCCTTGTTTTAATGAATATACATTTTCAAGGAGGAGCCAAAAGTTTAATGAATGAAAATTTAAAAAAATTTTTAAATTATTAAATTTTACATTTATTAATATTTTTTTATATACTAATATAAAATAATGTCACAAGAAGAAAAAAAAGAATTTAATAAAGATAAATTAATCGATTATGATTTAGTCTTAGATATGTTAAGTTTATCATCACTTGTCTATAATTTTAATATTGATATTAAATCAGAATCTACAAAAAATAATAAATATGATTTAAAAAATCTTAATATTGAACATTTAAAAGTAGATTCAAATCGTAAAGAATTATTAAAGCAAATACTTGAAAAATCACCAAATTGTGAATTATACAAATTTTATGATTTACAAAGTGGTTCACAAGTTGGTATAACTGTCAGTCATAAACAAAAACGCATTTCTTTTATATTTAGAGGGTCTAATCAATTAATTGATTGGATTCATGATTTCATGATATGTAAAAAAGAAATAAGTGAAAATATTTATGTTCATCTTGGTTTCTATAAATCTTTATTCAAAGAAAACTTATTTAATAATTTACAAGAAGATTTGAAAAAATTAATAGAAGAACATCCTGATTATGATTTATATATAACAGGTCATAGTTTAGGAGCTGGTCTTACTACTTTATTTGGTTATCTTATTTCTGATATTATAGATAAAAATATTACTCTTATTACATTTGCTAGTCCAAGAGTTGGTAATAAAGAATGGGTCGAAGATTTCAATAAAAAGAAAAATTTAAGACATTTCAGATTTGTTAATGAAAAAGATATTGTTACATCTATACCATATTTATATTTTTATCATGTTGGTAATTGTATTCTTATTAATAAAAATAATTCAATGAATTATACAAAATATGATGAACATAATGATAAATCCAATATATTTTATTATTTTAATCCCCTAGATCATTTAATAGATAATTACTATAATAATTTAGTTATTTGTAAATGGAATGATAATAATATTTATTGTGAAAATTACAAATCATCTACGAAGGCAGAAATAGTTTCTGAAGAAAATATAGAACTTACTGAAAAAAAAGCACCACAAAATGAATTAATTTAAGTTCTTACTTTATCAATAAAAGCTATGTTTTGAATACACCAACCTTTTTGTTCACATCTTTTAATATGCCACATTTCTTGTGCTTGGGTATATTTTGTTTGCCCTTCAAATTTAGTCCCTTTTATTCCTTTTATAACATGAGTTCCATATATTATAGCTACGGCATTATCTTGATATATATCAATACTTATTATTTTTGAAGTTAAATTATGAAATGTAAATGCTTTAAAAACATTTTCTTGATATTTTTTTAATTCATCAATACCGGTAATAACATTACCTACAGGAATATTATTATCGATATTTTCATGCCATGGCCATACTTTATCTTTATAAATAGTTGGAACATTAGTAATTATTCTAGGTTCATCTAAAAGATTATTACAATAATTTTTTACTAATTCATCAGCACTCCCTTTTTCTAAAGCATGTTAAAATTTATTAATAGCTTCTTGTGGTGTATTATTATATTCACTATTATTGCTAAATAATAATGAAATTAGTAATACTAACAATAAAAATCCTAAAAATTTTAAATTTTTCATATATATATAATTATCAAAAATATAAATTATATATATTATTTATCTATCTACGGCGGGTAGATTTTGCTTTTCGGCAGAATGATCTTTTTTTGCCACGCGAAAATTTACATCCTTCTTTAGCAAGACACATTCCGGGTTTTAGACCGCGGCATTTCGACGATTTAACTCTACGTCTGTATGAACGTCTAGCAGACGATGATTTTCTGTGAGCAGCTCTTGTTTTCATCATTGTATATATTATAAAAAGAAAATTATTTTTTCTTTGATTGTTTTTTCTTTTTATTTTTTTTATTTTTTTTTGTTCTTCTTTTACCTCCTTTTTTTTCTGGTTGTGGTTCTTGAACTTCTGGTTGTGGTTCTTGAACTTCTGGTTGTAGTTGTGGTTCTTGAACTTCTGGTTGTGGTTGTGGTTCTTGAACTTTTGGTTGTGGTTGTGGTTCTTGAACTTCTGGTTGTGGTTGTGGTTCTTGAGCTTCTGGTTGAGGTTCTTGAACTTCTGGTTGTGGTTGTGGTTCTTGAACTTCTGGTTGTGGTTCTTGAACTTCTGGTTGTGGTTCTTGAACTTCTGGTTGTGGTTCTTGAACTTCTGGTTGTGGTTCTTGAACATCGCTTAAATTATTTTTTTCAAGCTCTTTATTTAAACTATCTATTTGTGATTGTGTTGTTGATAATATTTTTTGTTTTACTATAGCTTCATATATATTTATTCCTTCACTAAATTGTTTTTCACAATTAATATATAAGTTCATAATTTTATTTTTTGCATCTTTTACTAAAGCATTTAATTTAGTTTGATTCAGTGAAGGATTTATTGTAAATATTTCCTCACCAGTTTCTTTATTTTTTGTAACTGAAAATACTTGATCTAATATTTCAATTAAAGAATTTTGATTTGCTTCTGTTGCTTGTATCATATCTTTAATATTATTAGCATATTTAATAAAGAGTGAATCACGTAAATTTCCTGTAAATTCTTGCTTATAATTTCCATTTTTACACCCAGTTAACGAAGAATAATTTATTAATTTAATATCTCTAAATGATTTTATACTCGATTGTTGTGTTTCAGAATCAACTGGAAATTTACTTTCTCCTGTAAATGCTTTATAAAAAGTAATTAAATCTTTATTATATTCTTCTTCCATTTGTGGTGACATATTTTTAAATGACCCAGTATCATAATCATATACATCATTATATAAACTCCGCAATTCTGGTATACCAGTCATTTTTCTCATATTTTTTACATTACCACTAGATGATATATTCATATCACAAAAATTTGGATTTATAATATATTCATCATCTAACTTCAAATTAATAGTTCCATTTTTATCATTATATTTCTCATTGTTATTCATTAAAATATCAATTCTCTTTTGACATAGATTATTATTAATAACTTTAACATCAACACCTTTAGGAATTTTATCTTTTTCACTTAATGGAACTTCCACTTCATTACCATTTTCATCTTTATAAATAAAAACAGGATTTAAAGTCATGGTTACTGCTGAAAATAAATTAGCAATTTGTATATAAAATTTAGCAATACCTATACACATTCTTCTTTTATTTGTTGTATTTTTTACATCATATTTTTCTAATGGTTTTTCAAAATAAGCAATTTTATCATTTGCTAATTTATCAATAGGAACCCCCGCTTTTAATTTTTGTTGCATATATGTTATATCTTTCATATGAACCTTTTCTTGTATAATTTTTGATGTTAATATTACTAAATTATCACAATATTCTAAATCACTTACTAGATTTTGCATATCTTTAAAATTTTGTGTTAAAATATAATTACTAGCTATATTATTAACTACTTCAAATAAATTATTTTTTTTTACTGATTGCTGCGATTGATTATTTCCCATATATATAGTTTTAATAAATTTATTTTATTTCAAAAATTATTAAATATATTAATTATATTAAATAAAGTAAAAATTGAATTTAAAATTAATTTTACATTATTAATAGTAGAATACCATGAATGAAGTTGCGAAAACAAAGAAAATTAGAAAAGAAAATAATAAACAATTGTGGAATTTATTTGATAATGAAATAAATTCTACAAATACTAATATTGAATGTATATATAGACAAAATGGTCAGCGTGAAGTGTGTGAAATATGTGAAAGTGCTTTGAAATTTTCCGAGGAAGGATTTTTACTTTGTCAAAATGAAAAATGTGGAATTATTTACAAAGATATGGTTGATCAATCAGCAGAATGGAGATATTATGGAGCGGATGATAATACAAATGGCGACCCTACCCGGTGTGGTATGCCTATTAACCCATTATTAAAAGAATCTAGTTTTGGTTGTAAAGTTATTTGTGCTGGAAAATCAAGTTATGAAATGAGAAAAATTAGACGATATACAGAATGGCAATCAATGCCTTATAGAGAAAAAGCACAATATGATGAATTTCAAAGAATTACTATTATCGCACATAATTCAGGTATTCCAAAAATGATCATAGATGATGCTATGAGATATCATAAAAAAATATCAGAAGCAAAAACATTTAGAGGATGTAATCGTGATGGTATTATAGCCGCTTCTATTTACATTGCTTGTAAAATTAATAATTATCCTAGAACAGCAAAAGAAATTGCCAGTATGTTCAATTTAGATAATACAAGTGCTACCAAAGGATGTAAAAACGCTGTTAGTATAATTAATGAAATGGAACATGAAATGGATAATAAGGATAAAACATCATTATGTAAAACCACACCCTCCTCATTTATTGATCGCTATTGTAGTAGATTAGGTATTAACGAAGAATTAACTATGGTATGTAAATTTATCGCTATGCAAATACAAAAGAAAAATTTAATTCCAGAAAATACACCACATTCAATTGCGGCTGGTATTATATTTTATGTTTCTCAAATGTGTAATTTGAATATTAATAAAAAAAATGTAAATACTATTAGCGAAATTAGTGAAGTAACAATAAATAAATGTTATAAAAAATTAGAATCATTAGAAAATAATCTAATTCCAAAAAAAATTTTACAAAAATACAATTCTTGATCAAATTTTAAATTAATTATAATAAATTTAAATTTAATAATTATTTTTATAGTAATTATTAAATAATGTCTGTAATTATTCCAAAATACATTTTTTTAATTCCATACAGAAACAGAGAACCTCAAAAAACACATTTTTCTATATATATGAATTATATTATGGAAGATTACGATAATAGTAATTATGAAATTTATTTTTGTCATCAAAATGATGAAAGACCATTTAACAGAGGAGCAATTAAAAATATTGGTTTTATTGCTATGAAAGAAAAATATCCAGAACACTATAAAAATATTACTTTTATATTCAATGATATTGATACAATGCCGGCTACAAAAAATTTATTAGATTTCAACACATATAAGGGAGTTATTAAACATTATTATGGTTTTGAATTTACATTGGGTGGTATTTTTTCTATAAAAGGTGAAGATTTTGAAAATATTGGAGGTTTTCCTAATTTTTGGGGATGGGGTTTTGAAGATAAATGTATTTATAATCGAGCAATTAATAATAAAGTAATTGTTGATAGAAATAATTTTTATAAAGTAGGAGATATTAATATATTACATATTATTGATGACCCTACAAAAATTTTAACCAGGAAAGATTGTTGGAGAATAGATGAAAATGCTGATACTGTTAAAAATATTTATAAACTCTCTTATAAAATATCTAATATAGAAAAAAATATTTTTTCAAATAAATTTATTATTGATATTAATTATTTTGAATGTTCATATGATGTTAATAAAGAATTGCTTTATAACCAAAATATAGCAATAGATAAAAATGTTAAAAAAGAAAATAAATATAGTGAAAAATTAAATACTAATATAAATAACTCTCAAAAATATATTAACAATAATTTTAATAAAAATTATCCTCAAAAAAATAAGTTTTTTACATTAAATAGAAAATAATTTAAATAATACATTAATATATTAATAAATGTCTACAAAAATAGACGAATCATTAAATCCATCTGGTGTATTTCAAAATTTTTTATTTAATGTTAAGACTTTTTTACATAATGATAAAAAAGATTATGTGGAATTATCAAATAAACAATTAGTTCAATGGGATAGAAATATTTATCTCTCTAGATCTACTGATATTAATAAAACAAAAGAAGAACCAGGAATCATTAATTTATTTCAACAATTTTATATTAATAAGATTGATGAAAGACAAAATGAAATAAAAAAAACTTTATTATATAATTGTAATAATAATTCAATTAATAATATTTATTTACTCAATGAGAGAATATATAGTGATGAAGAATTGGGTGTTAAAAGTGATAAAATAAAGCAAATTATTATTGATAAAAGAATGACTTATCTAGATGTATTTACTTTTGTAGAAAATAATAATATTGATGGGTATATTATTATAAGTAATAGTGATATTTTCTTTGATAAATCAATTAAAAATATTCAAAAATGTCAACTAGTTAAAGATAAAAAAGTTTATTGTTTAAATCGATTTAATTTTGATTCAAAAAATTTATCAGGACTTGAACTTGATTTATCTGGAAGACCCGACTGTCAAGATGTATGGATTTATCATTCTAAATTTAATAATATTTTACATAATAAAAATATTTTTGATATAGAATTAGGCACTCCTGGTTGTGATAATAAGATTATATATCTTTTTAAAATATTAGGTTTTAATTGTTATAATGAACCTGAAATTATAAAATCTTATCATTTTCATAAAATTATGACTAGAAATTATGATCAAAATACTAAACGACCTAATTATCCTTATTATGCTATTTTTCCTGTTTTAAAACATGATTATATTGATAATTGCCGCAATAAATTTAACTATTTATCTTTTGACATTAATGAAGAAAATAAGAAAATTTATGATTATATTTTAACAAATATAAATAATAACAAAAAATTTATAATTCCACAAATTACTATTCCTGATAATAATTTAACTTTTACAGGAGTTATTTTAAGTCAAAATAAAAATAATAATGATTTTGACAAGTTTAAAGAAGATTTAAAAGTTATGACTGATAGATTTGTAAATATTAATAGTTTAAATGATATTCAAACATATTCAAGAATATATCTAGAATCATTTCATAGATCTAATACATATATAAAATGGGATCCATGGGGAACTGTATATTCTAATACATCTCAATCACATTATTTTATTGAAAAAAATTTTGTTAAAAATATTAATTTATGGGGCGAATCATTTTATCAATTTTATAATATTCATAATAATCCATGGTCTATAAGTTTAAAAGGTAAAAAATTATTAATAATTTCTGAATTTAATAATATAATAAGAGAGAAGCTAGATAATAGAGAGAAAATTTATGGTATTGATTTATATCCTGAATGCGAATTTATATTTATAGATTTATTAGAAGAAGATAAAAAATTGTCATATGATACATTACTTAAAAAAATATTTAATAATATAAATAATTTATCTAATAATTTTGATGTTGCTTTATTATCGTGTGGTGGTTTAAGTAATTTAATATTATCAGCGATTGATGATAATGGTAAATCCGGTATAGTTGTTAATAGTTTTCTTGAAATTAGTTTTGGTATATATAATAGTGATTTTGAAGAGCGACATCAAGATATTATCAAATTATATAAAAATGAATATTGGACTAAATTTTAGCTTTTAATTATATTTAATAAATTTTTAAATATAATTATTGTGTATTTTGGTATATTTTATTTATTAAAGTATTTAATTTTTAAATTCAGTTAACATAACACTTCCTACTCCATAGTCTATTCCTGCCCTTACACCTGCTTTTCTTGTATTTCCATTTGTATCTACAGCAGTAGTTGCAGCATCTAATTTTGCACTAATAGTAAATGTTACAGTAAGACCGATTGATGATGATGTTGTCGATATTACATTTGAAATATAAATTCCACGTGTTCCACCAGTAGCATTATTTGGACCAAGTATATCATCATCTACTAATGTGACTGGAACACCACCATTTACTGATTTTTCAATTGTAAAACGAATACGTTGATTAGCATGTATTGATGATTCATAAGGAATTTTATGTTGAAGCATTACAGTGGAATTTTCTATAGTGGGAGTATATGAAATTTCAAATGCGTCTAATGAAATTGAACTTGCTGTGCTTGTTGTATAATCAGCTGTATTTATAATATTTCCTTTTATTGTTTTAGCATCGTCAGGTGTTACCCATGATAATATTCCATTTCCATCTGTTTGTAAAAATTGTTCTGCTATACCATCAGTTCCAGGAAGAGTTAATGTATATGAACCTGATGATAAATCTGGCGCTACTAATTCAATGCTATTACCTGTTATATTATCTTTAACAAAGTATTGTGGTGCTGTAATATTAGCAACTACTTCTAAGGTTGATTCTAATGTAGCAGCACCACCAACAGCTAAGGTGCTGTGTAATGATGATGCTTTAACTACATCTAATGATTCTTCTAATGTAGTCGCCCCACCAACAGCTAAGGTGCTGTGTAATGATGAAGCTTTGACTACATCTAATGAATCTTCTAATGTAGTAGCACCACCAATGGCTAAAGTGCTATGTAATGATGAAGCTTTTACTACATCTAAGGATTCTTCTAATGTAGCAGCACCACCAACTGCTAATGTGCTGTGTAATGATGAAGCTTTGACAACATCTAAGGTTTCTTCTAATGTCGCAGCACCACCAACAGCTAAAGTGCTATGTAATGATGAAGCTTTGACTACATCTAATGATTCTTCTAATGTCGCAGCTCCACCAACAGCTAAGGTGCTGTGTAACGATGAAGCTTTTACTACATCTAGCGATTCTTCTAATGTAGCTGCGCCACCAACAGATAAAGTGCTATGTAATGATGAAGCTTTGACTACATCTAATGATTCTTCTAATGTCGCAGCTCCACCAACAGCTAAGGTGCTGTGTAACGATGAAGCTTTTACTACATCTAATGAATCTTCTAATGTAGAAGCACCACCAACTGCTAAGGTGCTATGTAACGATGATGCTTTTACTACATCTAATGAATCTTCTAATGTAGAAGCGCCACCAACCGCTAAAGTGCTATGTAATGATGAAGATTTGACAACATCTAATGTATCTTGTATAGTTGTAGAATCTGATACTGTTAAATTTCCAGAAACATATAAATCTCTATTGAATTCCCATCTAGAAGATGATACTTCATAGTATAAAGAAATATCTCCTCCGTGAGTAGGCACATTAGCATAAATACCAAAAGCTTCTACATCACCATCTGTATTTAATTCTATTTTATTATCTTCAATAGCTAATATAGTTGTGTCAATTATAGTTTGAGTTCCATTAACAGTTAAATTACCTTGAATAACTAAATCTTTATTAAAGTTAACTAATTCGCCTACATATAGAGATGATTCTAATGTAGCAGCACCACCGACAGCTAAGGTGCTATGTAATGATGAAGCTTTGACAACATCTAATGATTCTTCTAATGTAGCCGCACCAGCAACAGCTAATGTGCTATGTAATGATGATGCTTTGACAACATCTAACGAATCTTCTAATGTCGCAGCACCACCAACAGCCAAGGTGCTGTGTAATGATGATGCTTTTACAACATCTAATGATTCTTCTAATGTCGCGGCGCCACCAACAGCTAAAGTGCTGTGTAATGATGATGCTTTGACAACATCTAATGATTCTTCTAATGTAGCAGCACCACCGACAGCTAAAGTGCTGTGTAATGATGATGCTTTGACAACATCTAACGAATCTTCTAATGTCGCAGCACCACCAACAGCTAAGGTGCTGTGTAATGATGATGCTTTTACAACATCTAATGATTCTTCTAATGTCGCGGCGCCACCAACAGCTAAAGTGCTGTGTAATGATGATGCTTTGACAACATCTAATGATTCTTCTAATGTAGCAGCACCACCGACAGCTAAAGTGCTGTGTAATGATGATGCTTTGACAACATCTAATGAGTCTTTTAAGGTAGCAGCGCCGCTGACAGCTAAAGTGCTGTGTAATGATGACGCTTTTACTACATCGAATGATTCTTCTAATGTTGCTGCGCCGCCAACAGCTAATGTGCTGTGTAATGATGACGCTTTAACAACATCTAAAGAATCTTCTAATGTTGCTGCGCCGCCAACAGCTAATGTGCTATGTAATGATGACGCTTTAACAACATCTAAAGAATCTTCTAATGTTGCTGCGCCGCCAACAGCTAATGTGCTATGTAATGATGACGCTTTAACAACATCTAAAGAATCTTCTAATGTTGCTGCGCCGCCAACAGCTAATGTGCTGTGTAATGATGACGCTTTAACAACATCTAAAGAATCTTTTAATGTTGCTGCGCCGCCAACAGCTAATGTGCTGTGTAATGATGACGCTTTAACAACATCTAAAGAATCTTTTAATGTCGCAGCACCGCCAACAGCTAAAGAGTC
>Ga0209603_1005430_pt1 | contig 10261 bp, 7 predicted proteins | sample COGITO_mtgs_1206_FD_184812 | JGI IMG/M metagenome (GOLD analysis project Ga0209603, IMG submission 184812) | Pelagic marine microbial communities from North Sea - COGITO_mtgs_120607 (SPAdes) (version 2) | ecosystem: Environmental > Aquatic > Marine > Epipelagic ... | reverse complement strand
TACACTTCCTACTGTATTAGTTGACGAAGAAGTTCTCAAAGTTCGCATTACTAATATCCGGAATACTATTGCAACACAGAAAAATGAAATAGATGTGATGCAGAGAGAGAACGAAGCTCGTTCAGCTTATAACGCTAAAATAGAAGTTATAACTGAACAAACGGCTGAGTTCGAAAAACAACTCGAAGAAGTAGTATCTCGATATAATGTTCTAGGAATTAAGAAAGGTAATCTTGAAATCTTGAAAAAAGCTTTTAGTACAAACGGACTCATTGCATACAAGATCGAAAATCTTGTTAAAGAACTGGAAGAATTAACGAGCGAATACCTCGCAGAACTTTCAGACGGTCGTTTTACATTGAACTTTGCCGTGAATAACGATAAACTCAACGTAGAAATCACAGATAATGGAAACGTAGTAGATATTCTAGCACTTTCGAGTGGAGAATTGGCAAGAGTAAATACAGCTACTCTTCTTGCTATTCGCAAGTTGATGAGCAGTTTATCCTCTAGTCGTATTAATGTTCTATTTCTAGACGAAGTTATGACAGTACTGGATGAGGTAGGAAAAGAAAAGCTGGTAGAAGTTCTATTAGAGGAAGAGCTTAATACTTATCTAGTAAATCATGGGTGGTCTCATCCATTACTAGAGAAAGTAGAAGTAATTAAAAGCTCAAGTATAAGTAGGTTGGTAGCATAATGGTAGATTCGAGAGCGAAAGGACAACGAGGAGAGTATCTTGTAAGAGATATGCTTCGTGATGCCTCTGGCCTACAGTTTGAGAGAGTCCCCAGTTCGGGGGCTCTCGCTTACTTGAAAGGCGATTTATATATACCAGACGCTAATAATGCGTTTTGTATAGAAGTAAAGAATTATGAAAAATCTCCGCTAAGTGATAAGGTATTTACAAATAAAACTAATTACCTTTTGATTTGGTGGGAGAAGATAGTAAAACAAGCAGAGCTTAAACTACAGCAACCTTTGTTGTTTTTTAAGTATTCTCGTTCAAAGGTATTTGTGGTAACAAACATAAAACCTGAAAATACAAAATACATGCACATCTCCTGGCTAGATTGCTATGTATGTCTAGCCGAAGAATGGCTAGAAAATGAAAAGATGGAGTGGACTCGTGGCCAGTTTTAAAGAACGAATAATGGAACCTAATAAGAACGCTCTTATTGTTGACGGTATGAACTTAGCATTTCGTTGGAAACACCAAGGTAAGTTAGATTTTAAACAGGACTATATTAATACTGTAAAGAGTTTGGCTCAATCATATGATTGTAGTAAAATTATTATAGCGGGAGACCAAGGGTCTAGTGCTTATAGAAAATTTATTGATCCTCAGTACAAAGCGAATAGAGCAGAAAAATACAAAGATCAAACAGAACAAGAGAAAGAGGATATTAAGTTATTCTTCGAGGAGTATGAAAGAACTCTAGAAGGGTTAGAAGAACAGTTTCTTTTGCTGAGATACGCTAATGTGGAAGCCGATGACTTGGTAGCTTATGTAGTATCAAAAAGAGAAGAGATGGGTATCGAAGATATATGGATGATTTCAAGTGACCGTGACTGGGACTTACTCGTAAATGAAAATGTATCTAGATTCTCTACAGTAACTCGTAAAGAAACTACGGTGTTTAATTGGGAGGAATTTTTCGATTTTCCTCAAGAAGATTACATCTCTTTTAAAGTTCTAACAGGCGATAAGGGAGATAATATTGATGGAGTTGCGGGTATTGGCCCTAAAAGGGCTACGGAACTTATCAAAGAATACGGTACAGCGTTTGATATCTACGACGCTATACCTATACCTAGTAGATATAAATATATTCAAGCTCTTAATGCGAGCAAGGAACTAATACTTAAAAATTATAGGATGATGGATTTGGTCAGCTATTGTGCTGAAGCTATAGAACATCCTGGGCATAGTCTACTAGAAATAGACGAGCGAGTAAAGGAATATATAAATGTTAATTGATTATGGAAGAGATCGTCTTCTTTCCACGTTTGGTATCCAGACGCTAGAAGATAGATATTTAATAGAAGGTGAATCATCGCCTCAGGACGCTTTCGCACGTGCGGCGAAAGCCTTCGCAGATGATGAAGGTCATGCACAGCGTTTGTATGATTACGCAAGTAATCTGTGGTTTATGTTTTCTACTCCAATTCTTTCGAATGGAGGGACTACTCGTGGACTACCTATTTCTTGTTTTCTCAACTATGTTGAAGATAGTAGAGAAGGACTAACAGGACACTATACGGAGAACGCATTCTTGTCTTCCGTAGGTGGTGGCGTGGGCGGAAGCTGGAGCAGCATTCGCTCTGTAGGTTCACGCACAAGTAACGGAAGCGAAAGCACCGGCGTTATCCCTTTTATGAAAGTGGTTGACGCGGAGATGCTGGCTTTCTCACAAGGAGTAACTAGGAGAGGTTCATATGCAGCTTATTTACACATTTCTCATCCCGAGATTGAGGAGTTTCTCGATGTACGCAAGCCTACTGGCGGCGATATCAATAGAAAGTCTACCAATCTTCATCATGCTGTGGTCATTCCTGATAGCTTTATGAAGCTTATCGCGCAAGCGACACAAGAGCCAGGATTTGATGACAGTTGGGCATTGATTGACCCTCATAGTAATAAAGTGACTAAAACTGTAGCCGCGAAAGCTCTGTGGGTAAAACTGATTCAGAACCGTGTGGAAACCGGCGAACCTTACATTATGTTTGAAGACGCAGTAAACAACGATCTTCCAGAGTATCAAAGAAACTTAGGTTTGCGTGTTCATCATTCTAACCTGTGTTCAGAAATTACTCTGCCCACGAATGAAGAGAGAACCGCAGTATGTTGTCTTTCTAGTGTGAATTTGGAAGAGTATGAAAGCTGGAAGAATATTCCCGAGTTCATTCCTGACTTAGTTCGTATGCTAGATAATGTAATAGAGTTCTTTATTCAGCACGCGCCTTCTTCTCTTGAGAAAGCAAAGTATAGTGCGATGAGAGAGCGTTCAATTGGTCTTGGAGCAATGGGTTTTCACGCCTATCTTCAACGGCATAACATTGCTTTTGAAAGTGCGATGGCGAAGAGTTTTAATATGAGAGCTTTCTCCCATATAAAGTCTTCCGCACTTGAAGCCAGTCAGCAGTTAGCTGCTGAGAAAGGAGAGTGTCCTGATGGAGTCGGTCATGGAATTCGTAATGCCCACCTTCTTGCTATTGCCCCTAATGCTAGCAGTAGTATTATCTGCGGTAACACTAGTCCAAGCATTGAACCATATCGTGCAAATGCTTTTACCCAGAAAACAAAGTCTGGTACAAGTCTTCTGAAAAACGAATACTTGGAGCATGTTCTTGATGAGATAGGAATGAATAACGACGAAGTGTGGAAAGATATTATGACACACGGAGGCAGCGTTCAACATCTTGATTTTCTCGATACTTGGACGAAAGATGTATTTAAAACAGCCGTTGAACTCGATCAGCGTTGGGTTGTAGAGTTTGCGGCAGATCGACAGCAGCATATTTGCCAGTCACAATCTGTAAACTTATTCTTCCCAGCAGATGTAAGTAAACAGGAACTACACAATGTTCATATGCTTGCTTGGCGTCGTGGTATGAAAACTTTGTATTACGCTAGAAGTGAAGCATACAAACGTGCAGAAGTAGTATCTGACGAGAAATTAAGAGATTTTATATTTGACGACGAAGATTCGTGTCTAGCTTGTGAGGGGTAGTTTATGGTTACAGATGAAAGAAATTATTACAAACCGTTTCAGTATAACTGGGCGTATGAAGCGTACAAAACGCAGCAGCATCTTCATTGGATGCCTGAAGAAGTTCCAATGGCAGACGATCTTAAAGATTATCGTTCTTTGGATGATAGTAGTAAGCGTTTACTTGGACATATCTTTCGTTTTTTCACGCAGAGTGATGTAGACGTTTGCTGTGGATATGCGAAGCATTATCTGCCTACGTTTAAAGCTCCTGAAGTACGAATGATGTTGTCTGCATTTGCAGCAATGGAAGCCGTTCATCAGGACGCATATTCTACTCTTCTAGAGACTCTTGGGTTTCCTGAAGAAGAATATCAAATGTTTATGGACGTTCAAGAAATGGCCGATAAGCATGAATATTTGACTAACTTTAACATGGACAGTAAGAAAGATATTGCTAAAACTGTGGCAGTATATAGTGGGTTTACCGAAGGAGTACAGTTGTTTAGTAGTTTTGCTATTCTATTGAACTTTCCTCGCCACAATCTTATGAAGAATATGGGCCAGATTGTTACCTGGTCAATTCGAGATGAGAGCTTACATGTTGAAGGAATGTCAAAACTTTTCAGAACTTATATTCAAGAGAACCCTGAAATATGGAATGATGAATTAAAGTATGAAATCTATTGTGCTGCTGAAAGAGTAGTAGAACTAGAAGATGCATTTATTGATGTTGCTTTTGGGGCTACCGAAGTAGAAGACCTGTCAGCGGCTGAAGTTAAAGCATATATTCGATATATTGCAGATAAAAGACTCATGGGTCTAGGTATGAAGAAGATTTTCAATTCAGAAAGCAACCCTCTTCCTTGGCTAGACTATATGGTAAACGCAGTGGAACACACGAATTTTTTCGAAAATCGTTCCACGGAATACGCCCGAGCCAGTACTACTGGTAACTGGCAAGACATTTTTAAATAAGGAACCTTATTATGACAACTGAAGTACAAGACAAGCCAACTCTAGTATTGGATGGCGAGAACCACGTAATTGATGATCTTTCTGACAAAGCCAAGTACATGGTAAGTCAGTTGCAGGATCTTCAGCAACAAGCTACTGCAAACTCTGCACGAGCAGATCAAATTGAAGTGGCACGACAAGGCTTTACTACTCTTCTGAAAGAAGAAATTGCAAATCCGCAAATGGACGAAGCACCTCCTGCAGAGGGTGAAATAGTACAGTAAAACGAAAAGGGGCCTTGCGCCCCTTTTTTATGTATAATGATATTTAATAGTAGCGATAGTTACATCACTTGCATCGACCGGTGTAGAAGTACTTTCTAGCATTATCTCATAATTTTCGCTCGCACCCCCCTACAGTAGTAGGCACATAGCTACCTCCCCTGTAGTACTCTGACATACTAATAGGATTGGCTCCCCCGAATTCACTCTGAACTTGAGACAGTGAGATTGCACCTGAAGTTTGAAGAGTCACTTCTTACTCCGCAGGCGCTGTAATTACTCCAGCTGCGATTTTATGAGCTACGCCTGCACCAACTTCTGCAATACGAGCATCAGTTGCATCTGCATCGTAAGTAGTCCCATCTGCTTCAAAGCAAACGTTTACCATACGAGTATGAACTGTATGTGGTGTAGTAGAGTCTTCTGTAAACGTGACTTCAATGTCTCGAATGCCTGTTAAAGTTTCGCTAATAGTTTCGCCTTCATTATCTGGATCGGGCATTGTCTGCACTCGAGTTCCATCGAAAGCTTCATTTTTTGTATATGTTATTGCCATTTTATTTCTCCTAGAATTGAGGATTAGTCCTCTGTATTTAAGTTTTAGCTATTCTTCAGTGCAGTCAGAGCATTTACACAACTGACACGAGACTTCGTCTTCCGCCGGGTTAATTACTTCAGCAAAAATTGGGGCATGATGTTCAAATCCGCATTCAACACAAATTGCCATTTTATTTCTCCTTTAGTTGAGTTTTAAGGTCTTCGACCTCTTGTTTAAGTTCTTTGACTGCTTCAATTAATAGTCCTACCATGTTTCCGTAAGCTACGTTCTTTATTCCTTCGTTATTTTCTGAAACTACTTCGGGGAAAACAACTTCTACTTCTTGAGCAATTACACCCGCATGTCTTTCTTCTTTATCTTCTACATCGTTTCTTGTGAAAGTGACCCCGCGCATTGCTTGAACTTTGCTGAGTGCATTTTCAATTACTTCGACATTTTCTTTTAATCTAGAATCTGAGTATGCTGTGATATTTCCAGCCATTGTTAAGTTTCCAGACATGTCCATCACAAATCTATTCGTTGCCGCTGACCAACCACCAATTCTAAATACGTTGTCCGAATCAAGCCCCATGTTTACGGCATAATACCCTGCTCGGTGGAAGGACATAATAGCCCCAGTATTACCTGTAGAATAGGCCTGTAACGGAGGACTGTTACTGGTTGTGTTTCTATTTGATAGGAAATACTTGGACCCAGTCATTGTTTGTGTTCCAGCTAAAGTAACTGCAGTTGAAGCAGGCGCGTAGTAAGACCCGTGTTGCCCATCAAGTAAATCTGCATCAAGACCTGAACCTGAGCCGTCGTTGGCTGTGTTCCATATCTTTGCCCATGCACTTAAACTAGTGTTACTATTGTTTCTATTATACAAATCTCCCGCAGAGTAGAACGAACCAGCAATTTGATGCCCGTGGTTGGAACCATAATGCGCCATATTTACCATGGAATACCAAGTGCCTGTAGGAGTACCATTGTTATATACATCATAGAACCCAGAGTCACTGTTTGCAGTGCTACCAAATGCAATGCTGGTGGTGCCTTTTCCACTGCTACCTTTGACGATATTACTAGCTTGCCATCCATCTACTGTATCTGCATCTAAGCCAGAGCCACTGCCGTCATTTCCAGCGTGCCACGCTGTATTTCCTGATATCGTTACGCTACCTGTATCTGTAGCAAGATCTGCCCCACCATAAGTAGCTAAACCGTAACTAGGCGCACCTCTTGAACCCCAACCACTAGGAGAGCCAATAGCCACTCGCTCATACAGTTGAATGTATTGACCGCTTTGACTACCAACGGCAGTTCCGCGAACCGTTCCTACTCTAATTGCGTGGTCATTAACTTTTGAAAAGGTATATTGACCTGTAGCGGTATCATCAGTATCGCTTCGTAAGAATGATGCGGCATGTAAACTATCTACAGTATCAGCGTTTGCAATATTAGTAGGCTTGTTACTTAAATTATCATAGTTGAGGTAGTAAGAACCCTGTTGTCCATCAAGCAAGTCAGCATCAAGACCTGAACCAGAACCGTCGTTACCGCTATCCCACTGCGTTCTCCAGCCAACCGCATTATTATTTTGTATTGATTGAGTTTTTATTTGACCGTATCCAGTACCAGTCATTTGCATCGCAATAGTGCTACTATAATAGGAATATGGATTACCATGACCCATACGAATAGTATTATGCCAATCTGATGAAGGTGCTAACTTTGTGTCAGTAATTCCACTTGCCTGTTGGTACTCTAAAACACTGCCGGGCGAACCTGTTGTTGCAAATGCAGAACCCGAGACATAGTTAGACTGTGCGACAGAACCAGACGTTGTTTGATAACCTGAACCATTTGTTAGCTGGTTATTGTTTGTTGGAATAGTAGGCTTACCCGTAACATTAGCCCACGCTAAGTAATGTGAACCATGCTGTCCATCAAGCAGATCAGCATCTAACCCAGAGCCTGACCCGTCGTTGCCGGTTGTCCAAACCTTGTGCCACGTCTGAGCGGAATAATTGCGCTTCTGCCTAAACCAAAGATCGTCGGAGCCTGAAGTGGCGGAGTACATCTGAAACACCCACTGCCCATTGTTAATATGGTCATAGTCCCAGCGGTGTCCGTAGTACGCCCCAGCCGGTAGATTTGAAGCGGTAGGAGCAACGTGCCAGTACCCTTCCGCTGTGGTGTTCATGTCGGTGTTAGGGTAAGAGCCATCGCATCGGAAATAGTTTGTGCCTTGCACACCATCCAGAAGATCAGCATCTAGTCCAGAACCAGAGCCATCAACAGTTTTAATAGCTGTAAGAATCTCAGCGGCTGTTTGGTCGTTAGTGTAACCATTAGGATTAGAAGCAGGGTAATAGTAAGAACCTTGTTGTCCATCTAAAAGATCAGCATCTAGTCCTGAGCCTGCTCCGTCGATGTCCGAGTTCCAGGCCTTGCCTAAGTTTATTTGAATTTTCTTTGTGGCACCAGAAGGGTCTACAGAGTTTGTTATTGCAGTAACTCTATTATAGTTAGATGTACCTGCGCCTGAGGCTCTGACATGAACATCATACGAGTTCCAGTAAGCATGTCGAGGCCACCAAAAAGATAAATACCCGCCATTGTTCATAGCTTTTAGATATGTAAAATTACTATTGCCTGACATATTTGTTCCACTAGTGGCAATAATACTGTTGTTATAAAGATAACCTTCAGCAATAACTGAGTGCGGTTTTGATGAACCGTAGGCTTTACCAGTGATCTCAATTACAAAAGAGTCTCCATTAGTTGCACTTGATGCTATGTTTGTAGTGACTAATGTTCCATTTGCAAAATCACTACCAGATTGATAACGAGCTATTTGCTGTAAGTGACGACCATCAAGTAGATCTGCATCTAGTCCCGAGCCACTGCCGTCATTACCTGTGTGCCACAGTCCTAATTGACTCTTAAAGTGTGCTGGAGTGCTTTTTCTTAAATAGTTATCACCAGTGCTTTGAGTCCAAACTTGCCCAATAGTAGGGTTTTCACTGTTTCCAGAAGAAGCATTAAAGTAACTTCCAAAAATATAGTTTCCATAAATATGACCGCTGCCTTGACGAACTACGACAGTATTTGCTGTTGCAGATGTGGAAGTGTTGTAGCCATCCAACAAATCCGCATCTAAACCAGAGCCTGAGCCGTCGTTGCCAGCATCCCAGACAGTATTGCCATTTCGATTAAACTGACCAAGTGACCACGTTCCACCCCCAGAGAATATCTGTGTGTATGCTCCGCCTTCAACAACATACTGACCCCAACTTGACGGTCTACCACTACTTGTACCCCATAAATTTGCATGTGCATATCCTATACCATACATATTAGAAAGCGCAGCATCAGTAGGGCGATAGTTATCACCAATTGTATAAATAGGATTTGTCTTGGTCGAGTTTGCCGCAACACTATTATATGAGCCAATCTGATAACCTGTGGAGTGAGCTAGTCGCTCATACGCACGATTAGTCTGAACTTTGTGTGTATATCTTGTATCATGTTTTTCGATAAGTGAATCAGTACCGGCATGGCGTGAGTACCTTTCCACTTCATAACCGCTGTCCCAGTACCAGTGATCGCCGTACCAGTTACTTGAATTTTCACCAAAGTAAAAATGCGAATCGCCTGAGTCAGTAGCGCCTAGATATAATGTATCATTGATATGTGTCTGATCTGCATTGCCGTTTCCTAAAGTAGTTGTACCGTTAACATTTAGATTTCCGGTTATTGTGCCACCAGCTTTAGGTAAGTAAATACTATGAGTATGGCTGTCATTCGCTACTGTGGCTGTAAGAGTAGCATTACCCAGATTAGTAAACGTAGCAGAACCCGTAACGTCTCCAGTCAATGTTAAGGTAGGATCTGAAGTAGCTGTAGTTGCTATTGAAATGTTACCTGAACCGTCGAAGTTGGCTGTGCCAGTTACAGCGCCAGAAACAGCGATTGCTCTTGCGGTTGTTAGTTTGTCTGCATTGGGATGGTATGCATCATGAAATGCTCTATACTGAGTAGTATCACCCCCGGCGTAAATTTCACCTGTTGTAGCAAAACCGCCTTGAGCTATATTATTTAAATCAACTTTACTTTGTTCTGCAAAAGTTCCATAGTTACTTAAAGCTCCTGGGTCAGTTGCATCTGCTACCCAGTCTTTTAGTACCCAACCAGAAGATTGAAAATTGTCGCCTAAAATCGCTGCGTTAACATTATTAGTAGCATCATCAATATAAATCTGTAAAGCAGCCCCGTCATAGGTACCACCATCTTTTATTCTTATATATCTAAAAGGATTACCACTAAAATAAGAGTTGTCTAGTACAGTAATTGTGTTAGAACTATCTGTACCAAAGTGATGTGCGGCATAAAAAGTAACAGATTGATGGTCACTTGAATTAATATCCCAAATACCAAAACGGGCACTTGCTCTGTCGCCAGTATTTGTAGCGATAGTGTACCAACCTACAGCAAGATTAACTGCATTTTGAGATGTAATATAACTATTATCAAGTGCCGTCGCTAATCCATCAACATTGGAGATTACATGGTTATGACTATCATCTGCTATTGTAACTGATAATGTAGCATTACCAAGATTAGTAAATGTTGCGCTACCTGAAGCATCTCCTGAAAGAGTAAGTGTTGGGTCTGCGGTAGCTGTTGTTGCAATACTAACATTTGAAGAACCGTTAAATGAAACAGAACCTGTTACAGCTCCAGTTAAAGATATTGTTCTCGCTGTT
>Ga0209603_1005428_pt1 | contig 10263 bp, 12 predicted proteins | sample COGITO_mtgs_1206_FD_184812 | JGI IMG/M metagenome (GOLD analysis project Ga0209603, IMG submission 184812) | Pelagic marine microbial communities from North Sea - COGITO_mtgs_120607 (SPAdes) (version 2) | ecosystem: Environmental > Aquatic > Marine > Epipelagic ... | reverse complement strand
AAAAAGACAAACAAAACACACAACAATTCAAACTTACTATCATTTGCATCAAAGACAAATCGTGCCGTATTTTTTCCGTCATGGTTACAACATTGGGTGCCACAGAATATATCAGAAAAGAATCGCATTAGTATTGCGTGGAATGTACAATTGAAGGGAGAAGTAGGAGAACATAATGAATACCAGTCAGCAACTTTCTGATTACATATTTTTTTATCCAGATGTTTTAGATTCAAAAACTTGTGATTGGATAATCAATCGTTACGAAACAACAGCAGAGTGGAAAGACTCTACATTTGCAACCGCATATAATAACACAGGCGATTCTAAAGTATCAATGCAAGAATACTGGATTGGCAAGCCATCACCCTACTATAAAGAAATACAAGAGGGTTTTGATTATTGTGTGAATGATTACACTAGTGTGCATACAAATATAAAATCAATAGACTATACTGACTTTAGAATTAATCGATACACAGCTGGCGGGTTCATGCAAAGTCATATTGATAATATACATCACAGTCATGGACAGAAACAAGGATATCCACATCTGACATCATTGTTATTTTTGAATGATGACTATGAAGGCGGTGAGTTTGTTCTCTGTGGCGACAAGTATATTGAAAAGATACAAGGTTCGGCAATTGTTTTTCCTTCTAACTTTATGTACCCACACGAAGTTAAACAAGTAATATCAGGAAACAGATATAGTATAATGACTTGGATTATGTAAATGGAAACTCTCATTTTAGAGAAGAAAGATGAGGTATATTTGACTGTTGATGCTGACCCAAGTATTCAACGAGAGCTATCAGAGTTCTTCACATTCTATGTGCCTGGATATAAATTCATGCCTGCCTTTCGCAATCGTATGTGGGATGGCAAGATACGAATGTTCAATCAAAAGACAAAAGAAATATACTTTGGATTGTATCCTTACATCAAGGCGTTTGCAGAAGAAAGAGATTACAATGTTGTCTGTGGCAAAGATGTTGAAATAGAAAACAAAGTAACGAGAGAACTTGTTGAAAAGTTTTCTAACAGCCTCGGACAGAAGTTTGAAGCAAGAGATTATCAGGTCGATGCTATCTTACATAGTTTGAAGTTCAATAGAGCGTTACTGTTAAGTCCTACTGCAAGTGGTAAATCATTTATCATCTATTCACTTATTCGATACTATACACATCTAATCAAAGACGATACAAACAATCGAATACTTCTCATTGTGCCAACGACATCACTTGTAGAACAAATGTATTCTGACTTCAAAGAGTATGGTTGGAATGTAGAAAAGTATTGTCATAGATTGTATAGTGGGTATTCAAATGTTACTGACAAGAGAGTTTTGATTTCAACATGGCAGAGTTTGTTTCGATTGCCTAAGGCATATTTCGACCAGTTCGGTGTTGTGTTTGGTGATGAGGCACATTTGTTTAAGTCAAAGTCATTGACTGAGATTATGTCTAAACTGACAGACTGCAAATATCGAATCGGTCTAACAGGAACACTTGACGGCGCTCAGACACACAAACTTGTGTTAGAGGGTTTGTTTGGTGCTGTCAATAAAGTTACATCAACAAAGAAACTAATGGACAAACAACAATTATCACAACTGACTGTTCGTTGTTTGATTCTAAAACATACACCAGAGAACTGTCAAATGGTTGCAAAGGGCAAGTATCAGGATGAGATTGATTATCTTGTAAGTAGTCGGTCAAGGCAAAACTTCATTCGTAATCTTGCATTGAAACTAGAGGGCAACACTCTTGTATTGTTTCAACTTGTAGAGAAACATGGTAAGAATCTACATCAAATCATTAAAGACAAGGCAGCTGATGGTAGAAAAGTCTTTTATATTTTTGGTGGTGTAGAGGCTGATGAAAGAGAAACAATTCGAGGTATCGTAGAGAAAGAAAAAGATGCCATTATTGTTGCTAGTTATGGCACATTCTCTACTGGTGTCAATATTAAGAATCTACATAATATCATCTTTGCAAGTCCATCTAAGAGCAGAGTCAGAAATCTACAATCGATTGGTCGTGGTCTAAGACTTGGTGAGAACAAAGTTGATGCCACATTGTATGATATTGCAGATGATATGACTTGGAAGTCAAAAGAAAACTTTACTCTTAAACACTTTCAGGAGAGAATAAACATCTACACAGAAGAAGAATTTGATTATGAAATGCACAGCATAGACTTGAAGGCCTGATAAATATAAGTATGCAAACATTAAATGAACCGAATCACCCGACTGATTACAGACTAGTAAAGTTAATGGATGGAAGTCTATTGATTGGCACAATATCTGTTGATGATACACATATGAGAATTCTCAACCCATTAGAGATGGTTACAACGCCTCGTATGACGGAGTTTGGGTTAAAGGAAGATACGACATTATCAAGATGGATCCCTTTCACACAAGACAAAGAATTTGTTATTGCAAAAGATAAGATTGTTGTTATATCAATTGCTACTGTTGAATTGGCACATTACTATGAAGTTGTGCTACAAAAGATTTCTGATACTGATGAAAAACTTGCATTACGACCAACACTCACACCGGAAGATATAGATAGAATATTAGACATTGCAGAAGATATGGATATGCAAATTGGGTCAGAGGATGACGACTATAATTTCGATACATTTGAAACGCCTAAGACTGTACACTAGGTAGCTTTTAGCTTTATGGTCTCTCACCGCATCTACATATGCGATTATACACTCTTTTTTTGTTCGTGTCAAGCACTTATTCCAAATAATTATGATTGAAGAAGAAAAAATTAAAAGCTTAGTACCTCACTTTGGTTATGCAGAGAAGAATTTGTATTCATGGAAAGAATTAGAGGGGTTACTAAATCTCAGACCTTTTGTAAATAACGACCGTTTCACTCCAGCAATTATATCGTCTGACTATGACTGGTTCTATACTGGTTGGTCTACAGACCACTATACTTGGCCTGTGTCTTGTATAAAAGATACGCTAAGTAAGACTACAGCATACATTCGAGATTGCAGTAAAGCAAGTGAAAAAATAAATTCAACTTGTTATTCATTAGAAAAAATATTAAAGAAAAATGTAGACTGTCATATTTACATTTCACTTAATAAAGATTTACCAAACTTTGAAAAACATAAAGACGGCGCTCATAACATAATTGTAGTGGTAGAAGGAAGTATAAGATGTGAAATATGGATAGAGGGAGGCCATATTATAGAAAAAGAATTAACAAATGGCGAGTATGCCTTTGTGCCTGCCCATGTTTATCATAGAATTACACCTATAACAGAAAAAAGATTAAGCCTAAGTTTTCCGATAGCACTAGACGAGCCCGCTGGTTACGAAGAACGAGAGTGGTTAAGGCTTGACAACTTATAGCGGATATAGTATAATAAGACACATGAATAAAACAACTAATAGAAACATTCAAAAAGAAGTTCAATTAAAACATGTAAAAGAAAAACTTCATGTTGCTGGAAAGCAAAAATCTCATAAGAAAATTAACCTTGTAAAAGCTTTGAAGAATCTTACAAAGCGCAATAAAAGAAAAGGACTATAGTATGGCAGAAGAAGAAAAACTAAAACCAAAACAGAAACCTCATTATGTAGACAACAAAAAGTTTCTGGCAGCAATGACAGAGTATCGTGCATTAAGAATTAAGGCCGAAGAAGAAGGCAAACCACGACCTACTGTTACTAATTATATAGGTGAATGTTATCTAAAGATTGCTAATCACTTATCATATCGACCTAACTTTATCAACTATACATATCGAGATGATATGATTTCAGATGGTATAGAGAATTGTCTACAATATATGGACAACTTCGACCCTGAAAAGAGTAAGAATCCATTCGCATATTTTACACAGATAATTTATTATGCATTTATTCGTAGAATTCAGAAAGAAAAGAAACAGCAAGAAGTCAAACAAAAGATGATTGCTAACTTCGGTGTTGAACAAATGATGGACTCACTTGATGGCGATGATACACAGTATCAAAGCGCTATGCTAGATTTTCTAAGAAGAAACAGCAGAGAAGAAGAACCTAAAAAATAATATATTATGAAAATTGCATTGTTGAATGACACCCACTTTGGTGCGAGAAATGATAGTCTTATTTTTGATGATTTCTTTCACAAGTTCTATAACGAGATATTCTTTCCTTATTTAAAAGAACACAACATTAAGACACTAATACATCTAGGTGATGTCGTAGATAGAAGAAAGTTTATCAATTTTAGAACTGCATATAACTTTAGAAACAAGTTTATGAAACGCCTGTGGGATGAAAAGATAGATACACATTTCATTGTCGGCAATCACGACATCTATTATCGAAACACAAACAAAGTAAATGCTCTGCAAGAATTATGCACAAGTGCAGATGGCAAGAACGAGCCTTGGATATATGAAGAAGGTAAAGTAGTAGATTTCGATGGCACAAAAATACTAATGATGCCTTGGATTAATCCAGAGAATGAGGCAGACTCAATCGAACTACTCAGAACTGCCGAGGCAGATGTCTGTATGGGCCATTTTGATTTAAATGGTTTTAGTATGAATGATGCTATGAAACAAACACACGGACACGATAAGAGTATTGTAAGTCGTTTTGAGAAAACCTATAGTGGTCACTTTCATCACAAGAATGATGACGGTCAAGTGTATTATCTAGGCAATCAATATGAAATCACATGGTCAGACTACAAGAATCAAAAAGGTTTTCATGTGTTTGATACCGAAACAAGAGATGTAGAGTTTGTACCTAATCCATTTACTATGTTTATCAAACTTCAATATGATGATATATTAGTAAACTATGATAAGATTGACATTACAGAATACAATCAAAAGTATGTGAAGTTAGTCGTTGTGAATAAAAAAGATAACGAAATGTTTGACAGATTACTTGAAAGAATGTATAATGATATATCTGTACATGAACTAAAAATACTTGAAGATTACTCTGACCTATCACACACAAATGTAAGTGATGATGTTGTTGAAGGTGCAGAAGATACAATGAATCTAGTAAACAACTATGTTGACCAGTTGAAAGTTGACCTAGACAAAGATAGACTGAAAGTGATGATTAAAGAAATGTATATTGAGGCACAGGACATTACACCATGATAATATTTAAGAAAGTAAGATATAAAAACTTCTTATCAACAGGGCAACAATTTATAGAGATTAACTTGAATGAGGCACCCACAACACTTGTTGTTGGTAATAACGGCGCTGGTAAATCTACAATGTTAGATGCCTTATGTTTTGGTCTATTTAATAAACCATTTCGTGCTGTCAAAAAAGACCAACTTATAAACACAATCAATGAAAAAGAATGTGTCGTTGAAGTTGAGTTTCAGATAGGCAAAAAAGAATATAAAATTATTCGTGGTATAAAACCTAATCTATTTGAGATTTGGTGTGATGGTGATATGTTGAATCAAGATGCGGCCATTAGAGATTATCAAAAACATTTAGAACAACACATACTCAAACTAAACTTTAGGTCATTCACACAAGTTGTGATATTAGGTAATGCTTCGTTTGTTCCTTTTATGCAACTTCGTGCCAGACACAGACGAGAAGTCGTAGAAGAAATACTTGACATTGAAATCTTCTCTAAACTGAATCTAATGTTTAGAGAGAAGGCAAAGGCACAAGACGAAACAATCAAACAAGCAGACTTCAATTATCAACTGCTAGATGGTAAGATAGAAACGCAACAGAAACATATAGATGATATCAGTAATACCACTAAACATACTGCCGACACAAAGAAACTAGAAATCACAAATGCAGATACAGACATAGAAAATTACAGAGAAGATATTGCTCGTGTAAGACGAGAGATTGCTGAAATGCAGGTAGAGATAATTGACCAGACAAAACTTACTACCAAGCACGGCAAACTTACAGCCATGGAAGCAAAGTTAGAAAACACTTGTATCAAACATAAGAAAGAATTGAAGTTTTTTCAATCACATGACGATTGTCCTACCTGTCAACAATCAATAGATGAGGCATTTAAAAAGGCAACGATAGTCGTAAAAGAAGCAAAGGTTGTAGAACTTGAGCTTGGTATGTCGCAGATTGATAATGCAATCAGAACATCACAAAAGAAACTAGACAAGATTAATGAAACTGTCATTGCAATACGAGAAAAAGAATTATTGATTAGTCGATACGAAACATCTATAAGTGAGATTGAAAAATATAAGACCAGAATACAAAAAGAAATAGATGAACTCTCAGATGAGAAGTTTTCAACAGGCGTTGCAACAGGCGAATTGAATCAACTACAAGAACAGCTTGTTGATGCAGAGAAAGATAAGTTAAAACAAAAAGAAGAAAAACTCTATATTGATACTGCAAGACATCTGATGCAAGATACTGGTATTAAGACAAAGATTATCAAACAGTATTTGCCTGTGATGAATCAGTATATAAATAAGAACCTGGCAGATATGGACTTCTTTGTCAACTTCACACTTGATGAAGAATTCAATGAAACAATCAAGTCAAGACACCGTGATGATTTTCAATATCATTCATTTAGTGAAGGCGAAAAATTAAGAATTGACCTGGCGATACTATTTACTTGGCGTGAGATTGCTAAGTTAAAGAACTCAACAAATACAAATCTTCTTATACTAGATGAGATATTTGATTCTTCGCTAGACACAACAGGCACAGATGAGTTTATGAGAATATTATACCATACAATGAATAAAGAAAATGTCTTTATAATATCTCACAAAGGCGACACTCTAATCGACAAGTTTCCGAGGACCATGAAATTTGAAAAATATAAAAACTTTACAAGGATGGCAGAATAATGAAAGAAGGAACAAAAATAGATTACGACATTTATACTTTAGGCACTAGTATAGTAAAATTTAATCTACCTATGGAATTCATAGATAGTATTAATAAGGCGTATGATGAAAATTCAGAAAATTTAAAACCATATAATGACTATCTTGCTGGTAAAATTGCAGATGAAAAGTTAGTTGATGAAATATTAACTGATGAAATGCAAGAGAGTTTTTTATGGTGTTTTCAGGAATATTTAAACATAATTGATTACCAAATTAGATACCAACCTGTTTTAACAAAACCTTGGATAAATGAAATGAAATCAGGTGAATATAATCCCATACATTATCATTTGAGTGCAGATAGTGATATAGGACTATCATCTGTATTGATGTTAAAACGACCTGATTGGTATGGAGGAGAAGCATCAAGAGAAGAAGCACCTACGAACGGATGGTTAGAATTTACTGGTGGTGACCAAGCGACACTTTCTAAGTCGCAGACAAGATATGACGCTCAAGTAGGAGAGTTTTATGTATTTCCATTTACTTTACTACACGCTGTATATCCGTTTAATAGTACAGCTGAGGTAAGACGAACATTGTCTTATAATTGTAATTTAATTAGACAGGAGAAATAAAATGGCAGAAAAATTAAATGCAGAAAATATTGAGAAAGCAGCTCAACACTTAGAAGATATACAAACTGGTAAGACACCTATTCTAAGTGACCTAAAAGGAAACATACAAAAACAGAAAGACCAAAAAGTATATCCTTTAATACCACCAAACGACCCAAGACTATTAATGCAGGTCGCACCTTTTGTAGATGAAAACCTAGAACAGTTTGGGTTTAAAGATAGAAAAGATTTATCAAAAGTTATGTATGACAACATGGCAAAGTATGGCGGTCTTGGACTATCAGCAAATCAACTTGGATTGCCATATCGTATGTTTGTTATGGGCGGCCATCCACAGATTGAAGATGGCAAAGTTAGAAGTGTATTTAATCCTATGGTCAATGATGTCAGTCCTGAATCTATCAATCTAAAAGAAGGCTGTTTATCTTTCCCATTTTTATTCTTATCAATCAAAAGACCAAAGTGGTGTTCAGTAAGATATACTGATGAGAATGGTGAAGAAGTAGAAGAAACTTTACACGGCATGTCTGCTAGAATATTCATGCACGAGAACGAACACATGAATGGATATGTTTTCATAGACCTCGTAAGTAAACTCAAACTAGAACGGGCAGAGAAATCAAAACAGAAAATGATTAAAGAAATAAAAAGGAGACAAAGTGGCCTCAAATTCTAGACCATTAATGAAAGAGTTGGCGTTAGAACCTTGCACAGAGGATTTATCAGGTGCAGCTAAATTTCTTGACGACCTAGATTTTACAAAAGTCAAAACAAAGTATACAAAAGGTAATGACTGGACTGCAATATCTTTATATGGATATGGTCCTAAGATAACTGATATATTAAAGCCTGGTGTTTTAAAAAGTTCAGTAAACATTGATGAACAACTACAATGGACATCTTTACACGAAGCAACACCTTTGAATCCTGTGTTTAAAATTTTAGAAAATTTGCCGTGCAAATATGAACGAGTTCGTTTTATGAAACTAGAGGCAGGCAAAGTTATTGGTAAACATAGTGATAAGATTGATAAAGACTTAGGGTTTGATGATGGTCAGATTATAAGAATTCATGTGCCAATTAGAACAAATGATGATGTTGTTTTTTCTTTGTTTGAAAGTTCAAGAGCAAAAGTTGCTCATGAGTATAACTTAAAGACAGGTCATTATTACTATACTGATGTTACGAAACCTCATGCAGTTAGAAACATGTCTGAAGTAGACAGAATTCACTTAGTTGTTGATTGTTATGCCAATGATAGTCTTAGGACTCTCATAGCTTGACAAGGAACGGAGTTTATTGTATAATAGTAGTCATATGATACATGCTAAAGAACAAGATTTTGATAAAGTAAAAGACATATTTTATCAACATAAACAATGGTTTCCTCATATCAGAACAGATTATATGAGGCGTGAGATTGCAAAAGGTCATCTTATCTTAGATAATGATGTTGTGATTACTTACAACTATTACAAACGCAAACAGAAGATAGGTGATGTTCAGGCACAACAAGGCGACTGTATATTACATCAAATTGCGGCCAAGAACAAAGGTACTGCAAGTCAAGTGCTTCAAAGATTTTTTGACTATACTAAAAGACGAGTCTTTCTAAGTGTGAGAAGTGATAATCTGATTGCTAAGAAATTCTATGAGAAGAATGGTATGAAGATAGTCGGGCAAACATCATGGACTAAAGGTGGTGTAAAGAACGCATTGCCTGGTGATGTTTATATGTATGATAATGTACAGGATATTTTATGAGTGATTTAGTACAACAGGTGCATGATGATTGGAAAGAGAAAGGTTTCCCATACTACCCAAAAGATGCAGACTGGCGAAACAATATCTTCAATCAATTAGTAAACTTTAAACGAGATACCCTTGTTGATAGAAGAACTAATGTCATAGGTCAATCGGCACACGGACTAAATCTTGCATGGTCATTTATGGAACACGCATGGGGAATCAAGTGTGGTAAAATGCACACACCTATGGACATATGGAATGACGAAGAGCATCTAAAGAAAGGATTGAACAAGATTCTTTCAGGCACATTCTTTCAAAAGAAACCAGCACATAAAATCACCGAGTCTGATATGCGTTCTATGTTAAGAAGGTATTCAGGTACACAGATGGTGTCAAACTTTAGACCGACAGCAGCTGCAGCCATGTATGACATATTCGTAGACAAAGATAGTCCATTAGAAGGCACAACGGCAGGTACAGTTTGGGACCCAAGTATGGGATATGGTGGTCGATTGTTAGGTGCGATTGCAGCTGGCGTGAACTATATCGGCACAGACCCATGCATTCCAACATACGAAGGTTTGAAAAAAATTAGAGATACTTATGGTCATTCTCATAAAGACTATGTATTGCTCAGACAGGGTAGTGAAACATATACTCCGACAGAAGAAAGTTTAGACTTTGTATTTACAAGTCCACCATACTTTGGTTGGGAAGCATATGGCGATGAACCAGAACAATCAAGTATTAAGTTCGATACCTCAGAAGTATGGAAAGAAAAGTTTTTAAAACAGACTATTGCCAACGCACATCATGGTCTTAAAACTGGCAAATATCTTGCACTCAATGTCGCAAATACAAAACAATATAAAACCTTTGAAGAAGATACTGTTGCTCTTGCAAAAGAAGTAGGCTTTGAACATGTAGATACATGGTGGTTATCGCTGAGTACACAACAAGGCGGTTCTGTTGTTGCAACACTAGATGGTGATGTTACAGAACTAAAACAAAAACAACAATACATGGGAGAATAT
>Ga0209603_1005423_pt1 | contig 10265 bp, 13 predicted proteins | sample COGITO_mtgs_1206_FD_184812 | JGI IMG/M metagenome (GOLD analysis project Ga0209603, IMG submission 184812) | Pelagic marine microbial communities from North Sea - COGITO_mtgs_120607 (SPAdes) (version 2) | ecosystem: Environmental > Aquatic > Marine > Epipelagic ... | reverse complement strand
CACTAGCTCAGTAACTTTTACCCAGCCAAAGAAGTTATCAATTTTACTACGAAACTTCTGTACTTTACTCATCGTCTGCCTCCCAATACCTGCAATAGAAATGATCACCACACGCATCAATCTCTGCCTGTGGATAACCTTCACTCAACAACCATGGAAAGATACTTTCACTTTTTGAATAATCCGCAGGCAACGGTTTAGGAAAGCCATACTTCCAACCGCTAGGCGGATCACACATTGTTACTTTACTCATAACTTTCACCTGTTTCACGGAAGAAGTTTTCACTCCAAAATGCTTTGTCATCGATGTCAATTATATATTTCATTTTTTCCATTCATCCATATCAGTCAATATTTCTTTACCTTCCCGATCTTGCGCAATCAATAATGCCATACTTTGTATGTCGTCTAACAACATTTTTGCAAAATCTTTATCATATTCTTTTTCACTTAATTCGCTATATTGATTGCGAATGCGATGTAATTGAATTGCTTTATCTTTCATTATATCAAGACGCTGTATAAGAGATTCAATAGTATGTAACATTTTAAATATAACTCCTATTTTTTTAATTATTTTCTAGCCGCAGCCTAAATTGGCAATAATAGTCCCAACCGTATTCATACATAGCATATGCTATAACAAAGCCAACCCAAGGAATAGTAAACGCTGTAGTTAGCATTATATATGCTGCCCAAAATGCTACTATATAATCATACCATCGTATCACAGCTTGTTTCCCATTTGATAAAAAATGTGATCTCCATGTCTACCAAGCCTATTATATTTTTTTGCCCAATATGGTTTTACACGCGTTGTATGATAGTGCGTGGCATTAATTCCAATTAATGAAATAGATTTATTTACAAGGCCGCTTGCTATTGCTTCAGCTAGTTTCCATGATTTTGCATTATAAGGTTTATCTGATCGTCCATCGCAAAACCACGAAAATTGACATTTATGACGCTTTGGATTTCCTTTACTATCAAGCCGCGCTTGATAAACAACATCACAAATGTTATTTGGAAAATGCTTACTGCTAGTTCTATTCAAAGTCACTTCTCCAACCAATTGCATTGCTTCAGATCCTTCTCCACGCGCCTCGTGATACATGTTCATTGCTAGCGCGTGGATTTGATTTTCTTTATTGCAATTTGCAGCGGATGACGTAGCTGATGCAAATATAATTAATAAACCAGTTAGTATTTTTTTCATTGTTCAAACCCTTTTTTCACCGTTAATAATTTATATACTGATTCTATTACAATGTCAATAGTTTATTTTAATTTATGCTTCGCATGCTGCGCAATCATCAGACATAACGCGTTTACGAGTTAGTGATTGCGCCGCGGACATAGAATACGCATAATACAAGCTTTTTACGCCCATTTCAGCCGCGTATAGATATAACGAATTAATATCTTTAACTGTCATGTCTGGATCAAGCATCAAGTTTAAGCTTTGTGATTGGTCAATGAATTGCTGACGAATAGCTGCCTGGTCAACAATAGTATTAGGACTAATCTCAGAGAATGTTTTAAATACTGCGCGTTCGTCTTCAGTTAAAAACTCAAGATGCTGTACTGAGCCATCGCGGGTTTTAATAGAGTCCCATACATCAACTGTATCTTGATCTTTAGATACAAGCAATTCCTTAAGATATGGATTGCGAATAGTAACTTTCATTTTCGCTAAATCTTTAACGTAAGCGTTAGAGAATTCTGGCTCAATGGATTGTGATACTTGCCCGAGGATAAAGCTCGATGATTTTGTAGGAGCAATAGCCATTGTTGTGGTATTACGCATTCCATAACCTTCTAGCAATTCTGGCTCACCTAATGTTTTAGCCATTTCGCGCGAAGCTTCATATGATTTTTCTTGCATTGTTTTAGCAATTTCAAGATTTAGTTGCGCAGCTTCTTTTGACTCAAAGGAAATCATTTTAGATTGTAAATGTGAATGCCAGCCCAAAATACCAGCACCAAGGGCTCTGTGTTTCACAGCAAAATCACGAGCACGTTTCATATAGATTTGGCCGGCGGTTTTACGAACAAACTCTTCACATACTGTATCAAGAAACATTGTTAATACTTCAATAGCATCTGTTTCTTTGATTTCATCCCAATGTAAAACATTAAGAGATGATAGCACACAAGTAAACGTTTCTTCGTGTGAGGATGGCAACGCAATCTCGGCACACATATTGGAAGCATATACTCGCATATCCTTATCTTTATAAACTTGAGGGCGACCGTTGTTTACGTTATCCGAGAATAGGATATAAGGATAACCAATTTCAGAACGACGCTGTAGTACCTTAGCCCACAAACGACGTTTCTCAGGATCGCCTGCTTTCATTTCATCAATGAATTTATTACTAACAGTGATACCAGTTGTAAGCCCTTGGATAGGATTACCTTCTGTGCCAATGTCTAGAAACTCGTCAGCATCAGGATGCTCAATGTCTTGGTATGCCGCAAAGAAACCGCGGCGAACTGAACCTTGCGATACAACTGATGCCAAAGTATCATACATCTGCATAAAGTGCACTGAACCTGAAGACTCGCCTGAATCGCGAATTGGAGCACCACGATGACGAACAGCGCCAAAGTAACCTGACGTACCACCACCGTTTTTCATTAACATACCATTTTCAGCATGACCAAATAGTATTGCTTCCATGCTATCATCGATGTAAGAACCAAAGCATGATACTGGTAGTCCACGCTCTTTACCGTAGTTAGCCCAAATAGGAGATGCTAAGGAATAAAATCCACGGCTCATATAATCGTAAAACTTATCTGCAAAACCATCATACGTAGTTTTACCTGCTTTTGTTTTTGCCATATCCTTAAGGTACCATTCAGCTTTATCAGCAATGACACGAATACGGTCCTGTGGCTTTTCTTTTTCTTCTAAATAACCACGTGACAAAAATGTCTTTGCGTCATCATTTAGCCAATAGAATTTTTTGTATTTTCTCATTACATATTTCCTTAAAATAAATCATCTTCAGTGAAAGCTTTTGTTTTCTTTGAATACGCGGTTGAACGCTTAACAAAAAAGTCGACGTTTTTAGTGCTTAAAATTTCTTCTACAAACCAGTCAGTGCTGCGGACCGCTTCTTCATCTACTTCATACAAAGGCTTCATATCAATTGCTTTGAGTGATTGATTAAAACGGTGCTTTAAAAATTCTTTCACTGTTGCTTTAGGTAAAAAGTCTAGATCGTGGTCGCCATAAATCCAATCAACAATTGCTGATTCTGCTTTGAATGCGTCACGGCAAAGACGATTGACTTCTGCGTTACTATCTTTATCAAACCAATCTGGGTTTTCTTCACGAATAATATTCACAAGTTCAAACCCAAAACGAGCGTGAATATCTTCTTCTTTGGATGTAGCTTCAACGGCGTTTGAAATACCTTTGAGTACATTCTTGTGTTTATTGAAAGCCATCATAATAAGGAATTGGCTAAATAACGAAACGTTTTCCACGAACATCGAAAATAAAATAATTTTATGGAAATAGTCTTTATCATCTGCTGGCGATCCAATTGATTGCTCAAGGTAAGCAATACGCTTTTTCATAGCAGGCACTTCTACGACTTTTTCAAACTCTTCGTTAAGACCCATGATTTCAATTAAGTTCGAATATGCATCGGCGTGGCGTACTTCCGATTCACCAAATGTAATACCGACAGCAGCTACTTCAGGTTTAGGAAAACGATCGCCAATCTTAGACCAAAATGTTTTAACAGCAACTTCGATTTGTGAAATAGCTAACATAGCTTTCTTTACGATTTCAACTTCAGCTGGATCCATTTTGACTTTCATATCTTGAATATCTGAAGAATAATTAAATTCTGTATGTACCCAATATGAATGGCGAATTGCATCTGTGTATTCAACTAGCTGTGGATACTCATATGGTTTTAATGCTGCGCGTTTACGAAAAATGTTCGGTTTGTTATTAAAACGGAAAAGAATATACTCACGAGCCAAATCGTGTAAACCCATATCCATAATTACGTTTTCTACTACCTTATGGACTGAGTCAACATCTACTATAACATCTTTTGGATCATTGTTTAAAAGCGTTTCCACCTCATCAGTAACTTCGTTAGAAAGATTCTTACTCCTAATTCCAATAGATTTCATTGCCTTAGAAACTGCGGTTTCTATTTTGCTTGCGTCAAATCCTTCAGTAGTGCCGTCTCGCTTTAAAACGTAATTTACTTTTTTGAAATATTCTGGAGTCAAAGAATTTTGTAACATACAAGTACCTTTTTTGTTGATTAAGTAAAGAAAACGTATTCCGCAATACGGTTTTTATTTTTATTTTTTATTTTTTGAATTTTTAGACAGGTAATGTCAACAACATGTTATATTTATTAGTATTGCACGCAATATGTTTTAATTGTTTCACATATTTTTAATTTTTTACACGGCCATATTCATTTTAATTTCTGAATGGTGATTATAATTAATTAGTTTAAATAAAGAAGAATCTTCCTTTTTAAAACCGATTGAAAGACGTTCAATTAAATCGAAAGACTCGTCTATTTCAAGAGTTGGAAGCGGATATGGTTCTCTTTCTAATATTTCCACTAAACTATATGAATGGTCGTTATAGATATGAGCATCGCCAATCGTATGTACATATGTACCAACATCAAGCTTACATTCTCTTGCAATAATATGAGTAAGTAGTGCATATGATGCAATATTAAATGGAACTCCGAGACCTACGTCTGCAGACCTTTGATACATTTGACAATGTAGTTTTCCATTGCGTACTACGAATTGTGCCATAACGTGACAAGGAGGTAAAGCCATTGTATTCAATACCATAGGGTTCCAGGCCGACATAATAATGCGTCGAGAATCAGGCGTTTGTTTAATTTGTTTAATTACACTTAGTACTTGGTCTACACCTCTTGGATCATCCTGATAATAAGAAAACTTTCTCCACTGGGATCCATATACTGGACCAAGATCCTTGATGTATTCGTCATTATAATGCCCAAGCTCCACGCCTTGCTTATCAGCATTTGCTGTCCAAATGGTTTTCTTTTTAACCAAATCTTCACGGTCTTTACCAAATGTAAGTTCGGCTAAACGACGTTCATCAGTACCACCTTCAAGAAACCACAGCAGTTCCCCAACAACTGCTTTCCACGCAAGTTTTTTTATGGTGACTGCAGGAAAGCCTTCACCGAGATCAAACTTCATTTGGTAACCAAAGATGGAACGTGTTCCTACACCAGTTCTATCACTTACGTTTTCGCCATTTGCGATAATATCATTAATTAGTTTTTTATATTGATGCATTATATCTTTTTCCATTTGTCTACATATACTTCACCTTCACGCTCACTACTATATAATTCGTACGTTAATTCAATTAACGTTTTAGGCAAAAATATTTCACAATCATATACACCATTGATGCGGCTCAACCAAAATTCATCAATAATAGGTAAGTTATTTTCTATTAAATGGCAACCGCCAATCATCCACACATTATTTTCTTTACTAAGAATGCTCATTCTCGAATTAAAAATATCAGAACGAATTACTTCAATACCTTCCTGGTGTTTCATAGTATTAGAAACTACAATATTTTTTCTGTTTGGCAACGGTTTGAATGGTAAACTATCCCACGTTTTTCGACCCATAATAACTGTTCCGTTTAGTGTCGTTTCTTTAAACCATTTTAAGTCAGCTTTGTTATTAGGCCAAGGAAGTTGACCACCTTTACCTATACCCCAATCATCATCACACGCTAATATTGCTCGTATCATGCTTTTCTCCACGCCATTAATTTTAAATTAGCTTCTAAGCTAGTATATGTATTATTACAAATGATTTCTTCAACGTTATTTGCACCAGCCAATACCATTTCGTTAATATCTTTTGCTGGAACATCAGACGGCCAAATACAAATTTTATTACCGTTACGAATTATTTTTTCCATTCGTTTGTGAATTTCTTTGTTTCTTGGCTCGGCATCGAATACAAACGTCGCATTAGTTATATTTTGTAGCGCGGCAGTACTACCTTCTGCACCGGCCATCGCTACTGCGTTTGAAAGAAACATGCTGTCAAGTGCTCCTTCAACTACAAAATATCTTTTATTAAAATCAACTTTATCAAGGCCAAAAATCTTTGGGCGATCGTCAAACATAATTGTAATATAGCGCATTCCCTTTGGGTCGAAACCTCTTGCTGAAACTCCAAAGACTTTACCTTTTTTATCCACGAATGGTATTACCAAACGAGGCTCATCTTTTCCAACATTTTCAAATTTATTTGGAATGACACTATTGATCCACGTTTTAAATTTTTGTGCGTAAAACATTCGATAATGATGCTCAGGTGGAATGCCACGCTTCATTATATATTTTTTTAAAGGATGGTTAACATCCAATTGACTTATCTTTTTAAGTTTTTTTAATGGATTTGTATTAAATACTGGTTTTTCAAATTTTGTTTTTTCTATTGCCGTTTTTTCTGGCTGTTTTTCACTTACTTTTTTTACAAACTTTTCAGATATGTAATCGTTATAAACTAGGTTATCAACGCTTTTTAGGAAATATGAAAAAGATTGACTTGCTCCACAATTATGACAATAAAAATGAAACGTGTTATCTTTTTCTAACAACCATCCTCTAGCCTTTGTACGTGATGTTTGAGAATCACCACACGCTGGGCATCTAAAATTTATTTTATATGGGTTTGTAGATCTAACTCGAAAGCGTTCGAGCCTGTTTGATAACAAAGTTGCATAATGAAGGTCTACGAAATCTACCATTTCGCCTCACGAGTTGATTTATATGGTTACTATTCAATATAACACCAATATTATAAAATGTCAACTAAAAAAAGACATTAACATATTATATTTTGTTAAAACGAAAACAAGTCCTGCTGACGCACCTAGGGTCCACCATCTCCAATTTTCCAATGCTCGTACTCTTTCATCTTGTATTTCAAGGCGTTTTTTTACTGACGAATTCATTGAGTTGAGCGTTTCTAAAACTTCTTTATGTCGACGCTCTCTTTGGATTTGTGCATCTTCTTTCATTTCATTTAAAGATTTATTTAGATCTTTCCTAAACGCAAGTTCATCATCACCGTGTTTTACGAAATTGTTTTCTAGACTTACGAGTCTTCTTTCGGTATTTTCTAATATCGTATCTTGCACTGCCGCGATTTTATGAAGTTCAGACATGTCTTCGATTGCGCCATCAACTTTATTGAATACACGATCTATTTGTTTTATATCTTTTTTTATAACAGCAACATCTGTTTTTAGTGTATTTAATTCTTCATTAGCCATTTGTGTTTACTTCTTTGTTTTTAAATTAAAAAAGGAGGTATTACACCTCCCAATATTTAACATAATGAAGTTTATAAAATTTATTTATTCTTTAAAGCATCTTCATAGTAAACAATTATAGCTTTTTGTTCATTAATATATCGACGTAATTCACCAATACCAATAGCAAGATTTTCGTAACCTTTAGGTCCTACAGCAAACACGACGAAATTGCCAGTTGAACCTTTCAGCTCTTCCATTTTTACGTCGATGTTATCTTCGGTAATAACACTCCACTCAACTGGTGGAAACTCTACCTTAGGAGGTCTTGCTTGAATTGGAATATTTTGTTTTTGATATTCAGTCTGAACTACTACTGTCGGTTCCGGCGTTCTCCCCAGACACCCCGTCAGGAGCATCAGTGATATCACCAGGAGCGGTAGTGTCTTCAGCGATGTCACTGATAAGTCTGTCAACTGCACGCTGTACCCTTTCCTCTAAGTTTGTAGGATCCTGTAAGGCTTCCATAGTTAAATCAATACGCGCAAATTTATTTCGTAAAGTGTTTAAATATTCACGTGATGCTGCTAACTGTATTGTAAGATTTTGATTCAGCTCTTCGTTGCGTTCAGCATCTGCAACCATTTGATCTACTGTATTTTGTAGAGTTTCGGCTGCAGATGCTAATTTAACGTTATTTTCACGAAGTGTTCCAATGGTTTCTTCTGACCATTCATAGTAGCTTTTAGCCGTGTAACCTACACCGCCAATAATACCAATCATTATGATTAGAAGATATAACTTTGCCATCTAAAGCTTTCTTTAGCTAGTACAGTTGGAAGCGTATAAACCTTCAAATGTTGCTTTATCACAACCATATTTTTCTTTCATTTTGGCATACATTTCTGTTTTGCCACATGAAGAAGCATGGAGATTTTTCATTTCAGACGCCATTTCGTCTTCGTCATCATCATTGTCATCATCTTCGTCGTCTTCATCATCAGATGCTTCCAACATTTCATCATTTTTTTCTGCCATCATTTTTTCTTGGATTGCTATAGCAATACGATTACGCATTTCTTCGTCTAATGCTTCTTTCATAGCAAGAGGATTTTTATTAACCGAGTGCTCTATAATATCTCTAATTGACATTTACTGTCTCCTTATTCGTTTGTGGTTTAACTTATTTACTATTTATCATCTAAACATTTTTGCTTGAGTCTTTGGACCAACTATACCGTCTGGAGTTAATCCGTTTGATCGCTGCCATTTTTTTACTACACCCAAAGTACCAAACCCAAAATCGCCGTCTGCAGTAACACCGAGAGCTTTTTGCATTTTAGCAACATCGTCGCCTTTCATGCCTTTGCGCAGTGTTCTTTTATTAGACGAGGAGCTGCTTGAAGTTTTCTTTGGCGTTGGAATACTTTCACCACCTAAAATACTTTTTGCCCTTGCATATCGTGATTTACGGTCGTCTAAACCAATTGTACCGCCGTTAATACGTTTTGTCATTCCTACAATATCGTCATTGTCTGCATATCTATCAATTTTGTTTGTGGCCCAAAACCAGCAAGCTGACTCAAGAGCACCCTTTTTCGTTGCGACGTATTCAGCCGCTTCTTCTGCTGACATTCCAACAGATTTGCCAAATGCAGTATAGTTGTTGCGCCCGGTTAACTGTTTAATTCCTCTACCGCGGAATCTCCAACCATCACCGTCTTCTGTATTACCCATTGCCCCACGTTTAGAACGGAATTCATCTTGGTACACATAGTTAGCAATCTTTTCGGGTTTACGAGCATACTCAGCTGCGTTTCTTTTACCTTTTCCAAAATACCTACCAAATACACCATTCAAAGCTTTTTCGCTATAATTTAAATTTTCTTCGAGTGCAGTAAAGTCAGCTGATTCATGACCACACTGTGCCATAAAACCAGCAATACGTAATGGTGTTATTATATCATATTTTTTAAACATGTCAACAACATTTTCATACCAGGCTTCAGGTTCTTTATTTCTTGGTATCATTGCGCTAAATTGTTCAAGAGTAATCATGTATTCGCTCCTATAATATCCCTTAGTCTTTTTGGACCTTTGTTTTTCTTTTTATACTTTTTCATTTGAGCAGGAGTCAATCCTGGCTCTCCCTGTGGACCAACGCCTAGACCAGCAACAGCGCCAGATCCAACGCTATTTGTTGGTTCTTCTTTCATCGTCGGTTTTGTGTTTACATTTTTTGACATAGAACCGGATTTTACAACACCGGACTTTTTAATTTTATTGATAAGTTTTAAAGTACGCATATTAGTTGCTGACTCAGTAACTTTTTTACCTTTGGAATCATATTTACCTAGTTCCATTACTTTTTCTTTCGCATACCATTGTGGACTAAATGTTTCATGCCATTCCCAATCACGAGAGCGAGGATCCCATTCCATTACTTTCCACTCACCCTTATGACGAATATTTTCATCATATTGTTTTTCTATCTTAAAGCGACGGCCAGTCGGAAAAGTAATTTCTTTTTCTCCATTGGGTCCAGCCTTTTTCCATTTAAGAGGTTGTGGTTTTCGCGCTTCATCCATAGCGTCAAGTTTTGCAGCAACGGCCATTTGCCGGCGTTTTGCTTTTGATTTACCTTTGAATTGAGGAGCATCTGAGTCATAAAAATCTTTAATCCATGTACCCATATCATCTGATTTTTTAAGTTTTTCATCTAAAAAACTATTGACATTTTCTGAAAGTGTGTTATAATGATTATATCTACTAAAAAACAAATCCAGTGACTGGTCAATATTCTCTTCAGAAATAGATTCGTTAAGCATGCTATCATTAGTAAAATGTTTCCATTCTTTTATGAGAAACAGCGCTGCGGCATAGGAAGCAAAATTTGATGATCCACCTGGTAGTTTAGCTAAAAGCTTTTTGAGTTTCAATA
>Ga0209603_1005416_pt1 | contig 10276 bp, 10 predicted proteins | sample COGITO_mtgs_1206_FD_184812 | JGI IMG/M metagenome (GOLD analysis project Ga0209603, IMG submission 184812) | Pelagic marine microbial communities from North Sea - COGITO_mtgs_120607 (SPAdes) (version 2) | ecosystem: Environmental > Aquatic > Marine > Epipelagic ... | reverse complement strand
CCTTATTTAGATCAACATATTCCAAACTTTTACCAGAAACTGATGATCATGCATCTTTTTTCAGTTTTTATGATATAACGGAGAAAATTTCGATTGTAGTAGGGACATTTGTTTATGCAAGTGTTGCAATTTTAGCTTCTGAAATGAATAGTGGATTTGCTGAACGAATAGGAGTAGCAATCTTGGGGCTGTTCTTCATTATAGGTTTAATCTTACTAAGGAGGCTGAATAAATTTAAATCTTTAGATCCACTCGAGGAACTAATATAATTTGAGTGATCGTTTAGATTTTGCAATTGTTGGAGCTGGAATTTTAAGGATATCATAAGCTCATAAATTGCAAATACAACATCCTAAAATAACTATTGTTGTCTTTGAAAAAGATGCTATTCTAGCAGATCAATAAACAGGGAGTAACTTAGGATTAATTCATAGTGGATTGTATTATAAGCCAGGAAGTAAAAAGGCTGAATTTATTCAGTTCCCAATCCTGATTTTCCTTTTCTTGGACTACACTTTACAAGGATGTTAACCGGAGGTGTGGAATGCGGACCAAATTCTGTTTTCTCGTTTAAACGAGAAGGATATAAATGGGATGATTTTAGTTTGACTGATTCTTTTTATTCATTGACTTACAAAGGTTCGTGGAAGTTTTTTGGCCGTCATTGGAAACAAGGATTGAAAGAGTACAAATGAGCTTATTCAAAAAAACTATTTTTAGAAACGCTTCAAAAGATAATTCCATCATTAGAAATGGATGACATACAATCTGCAAGAGGAGGAGTAATATCTTAAGCTTTAGATGTGGATGGGAACTTAGTTTACGATTTAAAAATTGAAGAAAACGGTAATCATTTCCATGTGTTAAATACACCATCTCCCGCTGCTACTGCATGCTTAAGTATTGGACAATATATTTGCGATACAGTAAGTTATAAGGTTAATTCGTAAGCTTACTCATTAAAGTAAGAAGGAGAATTCCGTCAGCAAGCCCTCCAATGGTCGTTTCCATTGTTTGAAAGTCTGTAGCATCATCAAAAAAAACGACTTTTTGTGTATTAAACATTTCCAATTCGTAACTCTCTTTTGATAAGTCAAACCATTTAACATTTTCTAAATGGCCCTCTAAATCCCCAGGACCTTCCGCTATTGCACCAGTCGGAAAAAGTTCAGGTTGTAGATAATAAGTTTGAGAGTAAATGTTTTGAACCGAATTAGGAAGTTGCTTGGAGGCAAGGAATGATACTCCCCAATTATTTTTCCCGAATGTGTAATCAATAACGTTATATGCCATTTCTAAGTATGCGCTGTCTTTTACAATGTCATTATGCAAAATAGATGCAGAGGCAACCCCAAAAAAGGAATACAAAGATCCCCAAGTATAGGCATGAGGAATCCTCCAGATATTATTCTCTTGTTTAGCTGTTCCAGCAAATCCATTTAAATCTGAAATTAGAAATTGTTTGCTTCTAGGGTAGAATTCGCTTGATCTTGCATGAGCCACCATATTAAAATCAGACCAAGAAGCCCAATATCCAACTCCAGCCATCGAACTATAATATTTAATTTTTTGAACGTAGAAATCGTTCTGTGTAGTTTTAGCTAACTCTGCTGCTGCTAATAGTAAATTATCATATCCGTTTTTATCAGCATAAAAAATCTCATGTCCTTTCTGAAACCAATAAGACTCTTTATATTTTAGAGCAAGTTTAAATAGAGCTTCAGACTTGTTTAAGTACTTTTTAGATAGTGTAGAATCAATTCTCTTAAAAACCCTTGAGGCAATAGAAAAAGCAGCTGACGTGTAAGCTAAATGTGGTTTTGATAAAGAAGTGTATGCATATCTATGCGGGTTTGTATCATCAATAGGTAATCGAATTCCAAGCTCATGGTCTCTGTTATCTCCTATTTGAATTACAAAAATTGAATCATTCACGTAACATCTTTCTAAAAAATCTAATCCAAACTTAGCTTCGTCCAAAAGGTCATTTAAGTCGGATTTAGATTCGTTTTTAAACTGTAAAACAGCAGGATTCTCCTCATATGCACTCAGCAATAAGTATGTAGTATAGGCATTCGTTAAATTGAATTTTAAGTAATCCCCAGCGTCATACCAACCACCAATTACGTTCGCAGTCTTTTTTTGAGGATGCTCATACCATTTATTTTTTTCTTTTACTTGTAAATAAAGGGTTGAGGCACTGTCTGATAAATGCCCTGGTTTTTTGTCAACCACACCAAAAGAACCGCTTCTTTGTTGTCTTAAATATCTTAAAACATTTGGTATAAAGATAGCGTATGGATTTTCGTCAATTTTAAAATGATGTATTTGATCATCTATTTTGAAATCATAATCTCCTGATTGTTCAATTGACGAAAAATTAACAGTATAATTAAAGTTGAAACTCGTGTGATCACCTTTTTTGGTAATGGATTTTAGTAATTGACCATTACTAATACTTGAATCACCTTTTAAAATTTCCCATTTTAAACCATTTAGAGAGTAGTCTGCATTAATGATAAAGTTCTTTGGAGCTTTATTCATATAGCCAGCCTGATTATATCTTACGTATATTTTTTGTGCATTTATTGAAAACGTTAATATACTTAAAATGAAAACATACGATATGAATTTCATAATTATTGAATTATAAATGGAGTGTGAAGATATTAAAAAGTGTAAATTTCATGACTCGTAATACAATGTGTAAGACAAATGTCATGCTCATTAACGTCTTTAATTTCAATAATGGGATCAAAAAGAGATAAACCTACTTTATAAGACTTAGGATTTATAAGATTGAAAAAACGATCGTAAAAACCTTTACCGTATCCAACTCTGAATCCATTTAAATCAAATGCTAAGAGTGGAGTAATCACAAAATCTATAATTTCATCGTTCACAATACTAGGATTAATCGGTTCGGGAATATTATATTTTTTAGCGGTGAGTAGAGTGTTGAAGTTAAAATTAGCCGACTTCATAGTGTTATCAGAAAAGTTGGTTACGGGAACTACAACTTGAATGTCTTGAGATAAACAAAACTCAATTATAGGAAAAGTATTTATTTCCAATTTTGATTCAATTGGTAAAAAGCAATGAACACATTTAGGTTGAACTTGAGTTATTAATTCAATTGTTTTTTTAATTAATGATTTTGTTCTTTTTTCAAAATCGTCGTAATTCAGCAAATTACGTCGGTTAGAAAAAGATTTTCTGATCAATTCTTTTCTCAATTTGACTTTTTTTTAAACTAAATATAAAAATACTTCAATAATTTTGTTTTTATCACACTTCTTTTATTACATTATAGAAGTGATATTTTGACAAGAATCCTGTCAATCCTAAAAAAAGAAGAATGACTGAATTAAAAGAGGGAGATAAAGCCCCAGAATTTAAAGGAGTAATAGAGAACGGAACACCCGTATCGTTGGCTGATTATAAAGGGAAGAAGTTAGTTCTTTACTTTTATCCAAAAGATAATACACCAGGATGTACAGCTCAAGCATGTAACTTAACAGAAAATCAAAGCGAATTGCAAAAAAACGGTTTTGAAGTCTTAGGTGTAAGTGCAGATACCGAGAAAAAACATCAAAACTTTATTGCAAAGTATTCTTTAGGATTTTCATTAATTGCAGATGAAGAAAAAGAAGTGATTAATGCTTTCGGTGTTTGGGGACCTAAAAAGTTTATGGGACGTGAATATGATGGAATTCATAGAATAACATTCGTAATCAACGAAGAGGGAATTATAGATAGGATCTTTAAAAAAGTAAAAACAAAAGATCATACAAATCAAATTTTAGAATCATATAAATAAAGGATCATGGCAACAGACGTTAATAAAGAGAAGTTAAAAGCATTACAAATGACGATGGATCGTTTGGATAAAGCATACGGTAAAGGAACTGTAATGCGTTTAGGAGACGATACGACTCAAGATGTTGAAGTTATTTCATCTGGATCTATAACAGTAGATTTAGCATTAGGAATAAGAGGTTTACCAAAAGGAAGAATTGTAGAGGTTTATGGACCAGAATCTTCTGGAAAAACAACATTAGCGATTCATGCAATTGCCGAAGCACAAAGGAAAGGAGGTATTTGTGCCATTGTTGATGCAGAACACGCGTTTGACAGGTCATACGCAGAAGCATTAGGTGTAAATACTGAAGAGCTTTTAATATCTCAACCAGATAATGGAGAACAAGCTTTAGAGATTGCTGATAATTTAATTAGCTCTGGAGCAATTGATTTATTAGTTGTCGACTCTGTAGCTGCTTTAACTCCTAAAGCGGAGATTGAAGGTGATATGGGTGATTCAAGAATGGGTTTACAAGCTCGTTTAATGTCTCAGGCGTTAAGAAAGTTAACAGCAACTATTAAGAAGAGTGGAACTTGTATGATTTTCATTAACCAGTTAAGGGAAAAGATAGGAGTTATGTTTGGTAACCCTGAAACAACTACTGGTGGAAATGCATTAAAGTTTTATGCTTCGATTCGAATTGATATTCGTCGAATCGGTCAAATTAAATCCGGTGACGAGGTTGTTGGAAATAGAACCAGAGTTAAGGTTGTTAAAAATAAATTGGCAGCGCCTTTTAGAAAGGCTGAATTTGATATTATGTTTGGAGAAGGATTCTCTAAAGTTGGAGAAATCATTGATATAGGAGTTGAAAAAGAGATCATTAAAAAATCAGGATCTTGGTTTAGTTATGGTGATACAAAACTAGGTCAAGGAAGAGATTCCGTAAAAGGATTGCTGAAAGATAATCAAGAATTAGCGGATGAATTGGAGGCTAAGATATTTGAAGCAATTGAGAAAGGTGCATAATTCATTTTAATGTAATATTTTTGGAAGGCGTTCAATTTGAACGCCTTTTTTACTGCATTATGATAAATAGTTTAAATTATAGTTTTTTTAAAATTCCCATTTTTCTTAGAAGTCTTCAGGATCTTCCCATTTCGCTGTTAAAAACATTTAATATCATTATTGTAGTATTTTTTTTAGTTGGTTGTTCTGATGATGCGGAGATTAAAAAGGTTAATCAGTTTTACATTGAAGGAAGTCAGTTTTTAGAAAAAGGAATTATAGATTCAGCATTATATTCTTTTAAATCGGTCTTAAAAATAGATTCTAATCATTTATTAGCAATAAACAGTTTAGCAGAAATTCATTTTAGAAAAATTGAAATACGGAAAGCATTATATCTTTTTGAGAAATCGGTTTTGTTGGATTCAAGTAATGCAGAGATACATTTAAAAATTGCAGAGATCAAACTGTTTATGGGGGATTATAAAAAAGTCTTTGAGAACATTAATAAAGGCTTACGATTAAACAACCAGTTGTCACAAGGTTATTTTATGAAAGGAGTGGCCTATAAACATATTGGTGATACAATAAAGGCTATTTCTAGTTTTAAAACAGCGGTTGAATTGAACGATCAATTAACAGCAGTATATTATGAGTTGGGCTTAATTCTTACTTTGAAAAAAGACAGTAGTGCAATATTTTATTACAAGAATGGATTAGAGGTGGATCCTGTTAACCTAGATTTATTGTATAGTTTAGCTTGGAGCTATTCTGAATTTGGAAAATTAAAGGAAGCTGAAGTAGTATACAAAGAATTGTTAACCCTTGATAAAAATTATTCATCTGCCAAGTTTAATTGGGCTATCATTAAGATGAATAAGTTGGAACATGATACTTGCCTCATATTGTTAAACGAACTTTTAGTCGCTGAGCCTTTAAATGAAGAATTTTTAAACGTTAAAGGTAAGACTTTAGAGTATTTAGGTCTATACGATGAGGCAAAAGCTGTTGCAAAACAATTAATATCTTTGAAGAAAGCAAAGTAATATATTGTTCTTCGTTAATCTAAATGCTTATTTAATAAATTAGTTATTTTATTAATTCTATTGCACCCATTTATCTTTTGTAATCATTAAAGCTTCTTGAACAGTAATTCTCGTCCCGTCATTGTAAGCAGTGACAAATGGGCCTTTAATTTTCTTGTTATTTCTTATATCTTCTCTGTGGTCTCTAGCTGCTACATATTGGTTAAAGTTACCAACTGTGTATTTATGCCAACCCTGATGCATATTTAAGTAGATGTTTTCATTAATTTGATGACTTTTAACAAAATAATCTGTTGTAACTTTTTTTCTTAATGCGCAAATCTGAACTCTATAGTTAACTTGACCATTCGCAATAGCAATATTGTTATTAGTTGATGTCGTTATGTTTTGAGTTGGCTCAGAATCAGTAATCATTGGCTCCTCAACTACCGGTTCAGCTGCAATAGGATTAGAATTAATCGGTTCATTAACTACCGTTTCGGGTGCAATAGGATTTGCTTTAATAGGTTCCTCAATTACCGGTTCAGCTGCAATAGGATCAGTCTTAATTGGCTCATTAACTATTGGATTAACCGGAATAGAATCTACAGTAATCGTTTCCTCAACTACTGGTTCAACTGCGATAGGATCAACACTAATAGGTTTATCATCTAAAGTTTCAGCTGCAACGGGATTGATTGTTGTATTTGTAATATTAATAGTAGTCCCTTCTATTAAGAAATTCTTGGTTTCACCTCCTTCTAGATAAGACATTTTACCATCAATTATTTTGTTTCCGTCTAAATCATTCGACACATTAATCTTGTATGAAACTGTGAATTTATCTTCTGCAGGTAATGTCATCCAAAGAAATTTGACTTCATTTCCTTTTTGACTAAAAATAGCACCGTTAGCTTCAACTTCCCCAGCGACAAAACCTTCAGGTAAGCTTTCTATTATTTTACCAACCCCAGAAACATTATTTTTATCAACTTCGATTTCAACTAAGAAGGTTTCTCCAGGAACAACTTGTTTCAAATTAAATTTTCGTTTACAGGTTAACTCTCTTGTTTGTGAAACCGTATTTATCGGTTTTTCTGCTGGTTCAGAAGAATTTGCTATTGGACTAGGGTCCTCATTACCTCCCGTATTTGGAGCAACTGTTATATTTGGGCTAACTAATGCACTACTTTTTCTATCACCATCAATTACGTAAGATATCTTTCCATTGAAGTTAAAATCACCCTGTATAGTAGATTCAGTATTAACTTTAATTTGTACAGTAAACTTTGGATCTGCGGGAAGTGAAATCCAAATTAATTTTATTTTTTGATCGTAAAAAGTAAAGGTACCCCCTTCCCCGTTTAAAAGTTCAGCTGTGAAACCTTCTGGTAGAGTTAGTTGTAGTTTTGCGAAATTCGAAATATCACCTTTATCTATTTCCATTTCCATGATGTAAGACATCCCTGCCACAACTGATTCAGGAGATTTAAATGTAATATTTACTTCTGATTGAGTAAATAAACTCGCAATACTTAAGATAAGCACTGACGAGGCCATTAGTAAACTTTTCATATAAGTCGTTTTTGACCATATAGAGTTTCAAAAGATAGCTGACACGCAAATGCATAATCTGCAAAATTCTAATAAAAAGCATATGGATCTATGATCCCTAACAAATTTAACTGAGTAAGCTTGACTTTATGAACATTCTTTTTGATTGTTCTTCACATAGTTATGTGAAAAAGTGTTTATAACTTAATGTTTTAACCTCGCTTATTAAATTAATTTTTTGGAGAAATTTAAGTAGGAACTTATAAAAATATAAGATGAGCTATCGTTAAATTAACAACAAAAGTTAACGGCATAAAAAAAGGCTGCTATGTAGCAGCCTTTTTGATAATATTTTCAAAAATATTAAGCTTTTTCTGCAACAGCTTCAGCTAAATCTGGATCTACTAAAATTCTACCACAGTGCTCACAAACTAATACTTTTTTTCTTAAGCTAATTTCTAATTGTCTTTGAGGTGGGATTTTATTAAAGCATCCTCCACAAGATTCTCTTTCTACCGAAACAACAGCTAAACCATTTCTTACAGAGTTTCTTACTCTTTTGTAACCAATGATTAATCTGTCGTCAATTAAAGCTTCAGCTTTGGCCGAATCAGCTTCTAAAGCTTTTTCTTCTTTTTCAGTTTCGTTAATAATACTTTCAAGCTCATCTTGCTTAAGTTTAAGCTCATCTTGCCTAGCGTTAATTTTAGATTCATTTTCAGATAAAATATCTTTCTTACCGTCAAGCTTAATTTTAGCTTCTTTAATTCTTTTATTCGCTAATTCTATCTCTAAAGTTTGAAATTCTATTTCTTTGGATAAAGAATCATACTCTCTGTTATTTCTAACATTATTTTGTTGCGACTTATATTTTTCAATACCAGCTTCAGCATCGATAATCAAGTTTTTCTTTCCTGAAATTGTATTATCTAAGTCAGAAATTTCTTCATTGATTTTGTCAATTCTAGTTTGTAACCCAGTAACGTCGTCTTCAAGGTCTTGAACCTCTAATGGTAATTCCCCTCTAACGATTCTGATTTTATCAATTTTTGAATCTATAAGTTGTAACTTATAAAGTGCCTTTAACTTGTCTTCAACTTTTATTTCCTTAGCTTTTGCCATGATAATCTATAAATAGTTAATCGGATTTGTATTCACTGCCGAAAAATGAGTGGCAAATGTAGTAAATTTATTTTTTAGATAATCATAAATCAATTGCTGAGTGCAAATTTCAGCTTCAAAATGCCCTATATCAGCAATTACAAGCTTTTCTTCCGCATCAAAAAACTGATGATACTTAAAATCACTCGTTAAAAACACATCCGCATCTGCCCCAATTGCATTTGATAAAAGAAAACTTCCACTTCCACCGCAAACGGCTATTTTTTTAACTTTTTTATCTAGTAGTTTGGTGTAACGAACACAACCAGCCTTGAATTGTTTTTTAATTAATTTCAAGAAATCCAATTCATTCATTTCTGTTTTTAAATAACCAACCATTCCTGATCCAACTTCATCTTCAAAATTTCGCGGATTCAGAATCGTTCGGTTTTCTAAATCTAACAAATCACAAATTTTAGAATTCACCCCAGTCATCACAGCATCTAAATTGGTGTGGCAAGCATAAATAGCAATATCGTTTTTGATGGCTTTAATAATCGTTCGCTCAATATAATTACTTCCATTAAAACGTTTTAACCCTGAAAATACAATAGGGTGGTGAGCGATAATTAAATTCGCGCCCTTTTTAATGGCTTCATCAACCACGTCCTCTGTACTGTCCAAAGTAATTAAAACACCTGTGACTTTTAATTGAGGATTTCCTACAATTAAACCAGCATTGTCATAACTCTCCTGATAATTTAATGGAGCCCATTGTTCCATAGTATCAGTTATATCTTTAATTAAGGTCATGTTGTAAAAATAAAGGAATTCTTGTAGAAGGTTGAATTTATTCTAATTTAGGTTTTTTTCGCATACTTTTCACTTGTGATCTTTTTTGCTTGCTGTCTTTAGTTCGTTTTACCGATCCCTTTGTAGGTTTAGTTGCAATTCGTTTTTTAGGGACAATTAACCCTTTGGTGATTATGTCAAAAAATCGAGTAATTATCTTGTTTTTATTTTGAATCTGACTTTTACTGTCATCGCAAGCAATAATCAAAGTTTCCGAAGAGGTTAATCTGCTCGCTAAAGCTTTTTTTAAAAGCCTTTTTTCTCTTGTATTCAAACCTTCAGAGTTCGTAATGTTAAATGATAAAACTACCTTCGAAGATACCTTATTCACATGCTGCCCTCCAGCACCCGAACTTCGAATAGCTTTAAAGACAAACTCTTTTAAAATAAAATCCTTATTCATTAAATAAAACTTATTTCAACTTTTTAAAACGAAAACAATCCTTCAGAAAGTTAAGGTGTCCTAAAATTCCTTTTTTTCGAATAAATGTACCTGAAACCTCAATAATATCATTCTTATTAATCGCTTGTAAAAAATCTTTAGGTATTCCACTGCACTCAATTGAGGCGCCAAAAGCTTTGGCTTGTAAAATCAATACACCTTCTTTGCTAACACCACTAGTTCTACCTTTTATTTTTATTGTTTTGTGATTGTATTTTTCATTCGCTTTAACTAAGTTCTTGATAATTTGATACTCTTTTAGTAAATCGCTCAAATCAATAGTAACGTCAGCTTTTTTAATAGCCTCTACATTTTCGGTAATTTTACTTCCTGAATTAGCAGAATTTGAATCAGTCGAACAAGAAGCCGTGACTAATAACGTTAAGAATGGGATAATATATTTCATAAAAACTTAATTAATATTAATTAGAATAATAAAGTGTTACTTACTTTTAAAAGAGCTTAAGTCCCACAAAAAGTTTGATAACCATT
>Ga0209603_1005413_pt1 | contig 10281 bp, 15 predicted proteins | sample COGITO_mtgs_1206_FD_184812 | JGI IMG/M metagenome (GOLD analysis project Ga0209603, IMG submission 184812) | Pelagic marine microbial communities from North Sea - COGITO_mtgs_120607 (SPAdes) (version 2) | ecosystem: Environmental > Aquatic > Marine > Epipelagic ... | reverse complement strand
TTCAAGGTCTCCCTCAACTCTTACAAAATGCATTGAATAGATTTGAGATGCTTGAGCACTTAAAGAGATGCTTACAAATAGTAGAAGTAGTGTAAATAGTTTTTTCATTTTAAATTGATTTATGGTTTATAAGCTTAAAATATAGCAATACTTTCATTTAGCAACTAAAAGCAGCAATAATATAATCTTAATACTACTAAATAAAATACAACTTCAGCTGCAAATCATTATTTTAATCAATAAACAAAGGCACATCTTCAACCTCATCTGTCTCTTGTTTTAACTTAGGTAAAGTGTATTGTAAGGCTATTTGAAACATCTTGATACGCTGGTTATTTTCTAGCTCATCTAGGTCTAAAGAGTATATTAAATCGTCTAGTAAGTTTTTTAGTTTACTTCTCACTTCTGAAGTTACTTTGATGGGAGAGCCTTTAGGTCTTGGCATAATTTTTTTATATCTTGTAATAAATTATAAAATACATTAAAATGAAAAAGTTAATTTTATTCCTTTTTACAGCAACTCTAACCGTTACATCTTCTTTTGGAAATAATTTTTCGGAAGATTTTGAGAAATTAAAATCTTTAGAGGGTAAATGGCAGGGTACATTGGAAAGAACAGACGGTACTTCAGATAGCTTTGAACTAAACTATTCAGTAACGTCTAATGGAAGTGCGCTGCTTGAAGAAAGTGATACAGGAGGTGTTGAAATGCTGACTATTTTTAATTTCCAAAACAACGAATTGCTATCTACCCATTACTGTGGTTTACAAAACAAGCCAGTTTCTGTACTAAAAAGCTCTACAAGAGGAGAATATGTTTTTATAACAGACTCTAAAAGAAGTGGATTATCAACAGAAAAAGAGGCTTTTGTTACTTCTTGGAAAATTAGTCTTATGCCAGAAGATTCAAATACAATTCACTATCAATATACCGTAACAGGTCCTAAAGGCGTTGTTTTTGTTGCTACATCAGTTATGACAAGAGCATAGTCATTTAATTATTTCGAGTGGCTTTGAACCCTCTTGGTATGACGCCAGGGGGGTTTTTGTTTTTTTTGAAAAAGACTTGTGAGGCAGATATAATTAGAAGCACCTTTCATTGACTCATAAGGCAAAGAAAGGCGCTGTAAACGTTTATGAAGCTCTTATGGATTCAGACAAACAAAGGCAAGTCTTCACTTACTTTCTTAGTAGCTTGTTTCATTCTTGTTAAAGTGTATTGTAAGGCTATCTGAAGATGATATGCATGTTATTGAAATGTAATTGTTCGATACCATACATACCGAATAATTTTATTTATTGTAAATTGGGTTATGGTAAAATATATTTTTCTATTTATTTTAGTTTGTGGCAATTATGTTTATGCTCAACGTCCTTTTACTGGAGACAAAATATTTAGTGACAAATACCCATTAGAGCAGATAAATACAGTTTCTTTCTCTTCGTTAACAGTATCAAATACAATAACTGATGATGTAATTGTTACTTTACGAGATGGCGGAAGGCATTATATATCTCACGTCTATATTCGTGCAAAAGAATCCTACACATTTAAAAATTTACCTGTAGGACATTTTGTGTATCAATATTATAATCTAAAAATGTATTCCGAATCTCCACAACGGATTCCAATTTATTTAAATAATGAAGAATTTTTACAGTTTTATTATTCCGCAGGCGCAAAAAGAATTATTGGATTTGAGATATCCCAACAAGAATTCTTCAAAGAATGAATTGTTAATTAAGCACCTCATTTAACAAGTAATAAATACTACTTTCATTCCACAAACAAGGGTAAGTCTTCCACCTCATCTACTTCCTGTTTCAAATTAGGTCAAGTGAATTATAAGGCTACCTGAAGCATTTTGATGCGCTGGTTATTGTCTACTCATCTAGGTCTAAAGAGTCTATTAAATCGTCTAATAAGTCTTGTAATTTACTTCTTACTTTTGAAGTTATTTTGTTTAGCCTTTGGATTGATTAGAATTCCAATAATTCCAATAATTCCAATAAATTAAACAAAAATCCAAAAAAATATCTACCTTACTCAAAAACATAACGTTATGAATGAAATTATATCCGTAGTTATTTTTACGCTTGTTCTTGTAGGTGGAGTATTTGGTTATGCGTACTATGTAACCAGCACAGGAAAATCCGAAGATGAAAACAAAAACTATATTCCTGATTCTTGGGAAATAGGTTTCAAATGGTTTTTTACTACTAAAGTTATCATTGTTTTTATCACTGGAGTTGGTTTAGGTTTTTTGTTAAAAACATATTTTTAAATACAAGCAACTAATCCAAAAACAAAGGCAGGTCTTTAACCTCATCTACTTCCTGTTTCAGCTTGGGTCAAGTGGATATGAGTCTTTATAGTCCTCACTTAGCAGTTGCTTAGGTGGGGGGTATTTATAAGTTCCTCAACATACTGAAGAGGATATGCCAGTGATTAAAAAGAAATCGCCACTAATTTAATTAGTGGCGTTGTTATTTATATAAATTTCAATTACTTGTATAAACTAAAGTTAATTCTTGGGCTTTCATCATTTCTCTGGAATTTTGAACAACCTCCCCTAACTTCTTTGTTATAAAATCATTTTGCACAAAGAAATCATCCCGCTTAGCGTTTTCAACTGGTACGTTCCAGGTTATATGAGTAATGTTTTCGTATGCATTTTCGTTCCGGTCAATCACTTTTGTAAATGCCCACCAGCGATGTTGTCCTTTCATTATTTGATTTAAAACGTGAGGTTTATATATAGAAGATTCTGCCTTTTCATAATCATCCGTTTTCTGAATCATAGGTGCAAAAGTCATTTTATCCCCAATCTTCAAATCTCCTCCGGTTAAAGGTGTAGCGTCTAACATAGCAAGGGTATAAGTTCGCACTTGTTTTTTTATGTCCTTATTTATTATCTTACTAATGGTATTAGAAGACATTTCCCCCTTCAAACCTGCTTTCATAATTCCAGTGGCTTTATCCATATTGAAATTTTTCATTGAATTTTCTAATTGCTCTTTAGAGCTGAATTGATTAAATATGACGTAATCAGCAGCCATATCATTATCATCTTCTTGTGAAGTTCTTTTCCATACACTCCATCCTATCTTTTCCCCAGCATCAATTGATTTTTGATGATAAACACTCCAAACTTTTTCTAATTTGTTATAATCCGAATCTGTCCCATCTTTCAATACAACAAAATCTGCTAACCCATATTGAGCAAATATGCTGATAGGTAACAAAAGTAAAACTAATAGTTTTTTCATTTTAATATAATTTTTGGTTAATAATAATTAAATTTAATGTATACTTTTAATCAACAACTAAAAATAGCAATAATACAATCTTAATACTACTAAACAAAATACAACTTCAGCTGCAAATCAATATTTTAATCAATAAACAAAGGCAGGTCTTCAACCTCATCTGTTTCCTGTTTCAACTTAGGCAGAGTGTATTGTAGGGCTATTTGAAGCATCTTAATTCTTTGGTTGTTGTCCAACTCATTTAGGCCTAAAGAGTCTATTAAATCGTCTAATAGGTCTTGTAGTTTAATTCTTACTTCTGAAGTTATTTTGTTTAGACTTCCTTTGGGGCGTGGCATAATTTGTATATTTAGGATATGAAAAAGCTTTACTTTTTAGTTTTTTTCCTTCTTTTAGCTTGTTTAAAAGATGCTGCTGATGCTGAACTTCCGGCTCGTACGCAATATACCTTAACTATCACTGCTGGAGAAGGAGGATCAGTATCACCAGAAGCCACTGGAACTTACGATGCTGGAGCTACAGTTACAATTTCTGCAACTCCAGATGCAGGATATGAGTTTGACCGATGGCTGGGAAGTGATTTTGATAATAGTGGATGTGCCTTTGCCCTATATTGCCGCACAGCCATAACAATAAATTCAAACAGGGATGTTCAAGCTTTTTTTAAAAGTCAGTCATAATAAACTTCCTCTACCTCTATCGTTTATTTAAATAAAGATAAAAAAAACACTAAAACGATATGCTAAAGCGAGGCTTCCAAAGAGTCATGATCACTTGACCTTTAGTTACAAATTTTTAAAAGTTCTACCCACATCTAAGGGCATGATTTTCAACTTATTTCTATAAGAATTACGTTTTTTTATTTTCGTGAAACTTATTTTAGTTAAATACTATCAGCTATAAAGTTAAGAAAGGAAAATATACAAATACATTATACTTAAGTGAAATCTTGGTATTGCCAAAGTGGGTTTTATGGAATATAATAAGTACATTGTGTATAAAAATATCCTAATGAAGGAAATACTATATATATTAATTGTTTTTGCATTATTTATGAGCATCGTTTATGCCTACGCCATTTATGCAACCAAGAACGGAATGAGTAATGATGAAAATAACAACTTTATTCCTGATTCATGGGAGCGCTTCTTTAAATGGATTTTTCAGGCTAAAGTTTTTATTATGTTTGGACTTGGGTTCTCAATTGGCTTTTTAATTTGCAAAATATATTTTATAACCTTCCACTAAGTTTTTCTGCTCTTACTTATTGTACTCAATAATTCCTGTCAATTCACTTAACACTTTGTTTTATGAATTTGGTTAGTTGATTTTTATGTGTTCAAAATAAACTTGCATTTTGCAATTAGTTATTTTATATTTGATTGTATTAACTAAACTATATTCAAAATGAAAAAACTATTATTTGTTTTTGCCTTGATTTTATCAACGCAAATGTTTTCACAGAACATTGCATTTGATTTTGCATTTGTAGATGCAGAAAACATTAACGCTTACGATCAAAACTTGAAAACGAAATACCAAAGATTAAATCAGAATTACATTGACGATGGCCGAATTTTAGGCTGGCACGTTTGGAAAGTTATTAATGGTGCCCAAAGCCCATTTACGCACTTAGTTGTTTCTGTATACGATATGGATATAATGGATGAGGACTACGAAGGTAAAAAATGGACCGAAGAGTTTACAGATATGACACAATCAGAATTGATGGATTGGGCGAGGAAAAATCGTGAAAACAGAAAAATTGTTTTCGAAACTCAAGTTGTTAATGTTGCAGAGGTACTACAAGAAGGTGTAACAGATTATCCGGATATTGCTGTATTGAACTTGATGAAAGTTAAGCATGACAAATACAAGGCTTATGAAGACATGGAAAAAGCTACAACCAAAACAATAGCGAAAGGGTCACCTAGAAAAGGATGGAGTTTATCAAAACGAATCGATAGAGTAGGGACAGATATTGCATGGTCTCACTTTACAGTTGATTGGTTTGACAAGTATTCTGACTTTTTGAAATTAAGTGCACAGCCTTCTTCAAACGCTGATAAAAATTATCAAAAAATGATGAAGCTACGAGATTTAACTGATCGAATTGTTTTTAAGAAATTCATTTTCTTAAACAAATAGAACACAATCAAGCCCTCCTCTATGGAGGGTTTTTTATTCCCTCATAATCTGCTCCATTGCTAGCGCCAAATCAAAGTCCTTATCGGTTACCCCGCCAGAATCATGCGTTGTTAAACGAATCTGTACTTTGTTATAAACATTAGTCCACTCTGGATGATGCTTTAGGTCTTCAGCAACAACTGAAACTTGCGTCATGAATTCAAATGCCTTCACAAAATTTTTAAACCGAAATTCTTTTTCAATTCCGTTATCATCGAATTTCCAATCCAAATGGAGTTCTTTTAATTTCATTTGGCATTCATAAACATTATACAATTGGATTCCTGTTTTCATTCCTGTCTTTTAAAATATAAATTTAAAGCTTTATACTGTTCTAATGAAGTCGTTGAGAAAAATAGTATGATAAATACGATTTCCGTGTACCTGTATTCTTTGATTCATATTTCATTTTTTCAACTCATTTTTATCATTTTATTAATCTGTCAGCTTCTAAACCTTTTCATAAAGATTGTGTTTTGCAATTCATTTTATATATTTGAGTATTATAAATCACAAACTATTATTATATGAAAAAGACTGTTTTTATTATTTCATTTTTTCTAGCAACATTTTCTTATGCACAATCGACAACAATGTTGGCGATGCTTTTAGAAGATGGAAAAGAGGAAAGTTATTTGAAGCTTGAAGAGAATTGGCAAAAAGTAAACGAAGCTCTAGTTGCTGAAGGATACATAACACAATGGTCTGTATGGAAAAGAACTCCAAGAGAAGGTGACGACGGTTGGGCAGAATATTTTGTAATGATTCGCAGAAATGCTAAACAAGACAAAATGGATCAAAATAATTGGGAAGAGGTAGCAAAGAAAGTTTTTAAAGGAAAAAGCAAAAAGGCTATCAATAAAATGCTTTCTAACGAAGGTATTGTAAAAGAAATGAGAAGTAGAACCTATAAAGTGGTAACAACTACTGGTTGGAGAGGCTTGGAGTGGGAGATAGGTGATAAATCATCCTTCCATTATATGACTCAAAAAAATGCGGACTTTATTGCCTACGAAACTGCAGTTTGGAAACCAATTGCTCAACAACAAATCCTTGATGGATATATCAAGTATTGGGGAGTGAGTGAATTGATTGGATCAAATGATGTGACTAAAGCTCTAGAATCTACAGCTACACACATAGCTTTTAACTTTCCAACGAAAAAGGAAAATACTACAGAATTGAAACTTGCAGATGATTTCTTAGGTCAAAAGGCTTGGAGCGCTCTTTTAGATTCAAGAGAAATGTTACCTGCGGAAGAGCTTACTCTAATTTATTCAACTTTTTAATTAAACATAAATCAAAAAACACAAATGAAGAATTTCATATTACTTGCACTATTTTCAACAGCTTTGATATCATGCCAACCTGCAGTTGAAAAAACTACGACTACAACCAAAAAAGTTACTGTTATTGGTTACGAATTTGATGATAAAGGCGAAAAATTAAATTTAATCGGTGGCGACGTTACTGTTACTGAAATCTGGATGGAATATATCCAGGCGCATAGCGATAAAGATTTGGATAAAATTGCAGCGATGGATGCAGAAGATATAATCATTCATGCTTCAGACGGGACGGTAATCAAAGGAAGTGCTGCTCACAAAGTAGCTTTAGCTGCTTGGTTCGAGTCAAGTAACCCTATGTGGAAAGTTAATTGGATGGCAACAAATACTGTTCAACAAAAGGATGGTGAAAAAAGAAATTGGCTGACTACTGGCAATGACGTTACCGATACAGTAAATGGTGAGGAAACAATGATACACTCCATTTTGGATGCTAATATTGTTGATGGAAAAATAAAACAATTATACATCTACGATAGAGCAAAAGATAAAGAGTAATTAAGTTCTTTAAAAGCTGTCAGAAAAGGCGGCTTTTTTTGATTACAACAAATCCCAGGTAATCCTTAAAAACTAAAAGCCCGCTATTATTTAGCGGGCTTTATTATTCATGATGATTCAATATAATTTGAATTGACTACTTGTTAAAACGAAACACCAACACCAAAATTACCGACTAAAACTCCGTTGGTGCTTACCCCAGGGATAGCTGGAAAGTCCTCATTTTCAGATCCTGTTCCTGTTTGGATGTTCCCATCGCCGTCTGTATAAGTAAACGTACCATTCAATTCAATAGTTGTTGGAATGGTGCCAATTCCATATCCTAGTTCGAGACGGAAGTATACCCGACCTCCAGTTTTGACACCCAATTTTAGGTTGGTAGTTTTTATTTGCGTTGAAACAACTGCAGTTCCTATACCTCGATTCCCATTCTCCTCAAACTCTTGTTCTTTGAATGTAATGTTTGGTTTTAAGTTTCCGAAACCAATCCCAACATAAACTCCTTTCCCTTGGTTTCCAAAGTAAAAATTAGAACCAAATTCTGTATACGTTAAGTCAATGTCTGTATCGACCGTGTTAACAGGAAAAGAACTGTAATCTGCAAAAGGAGCAATACGGTTTCCAAGCAAAGGAGTTATACCTTCCAAAGAAAAACCTGCAATGTTTGGGATCCCTAATTTTATTCCAAAAGAAAGTCTTTTGATTTTATAGACATCAATAGAATCCAATTCTTGAAAATCTTCAACTTCAATAGTATTGGATGAATTGTCTATTTCTTGCCCATAACTGAGCAAACTAACGAAGCATAAAAGCATTAGAAAATAATATTTCATAAGTACAGTTTTGTGGGAATATGTTATTCCTCAATAAGTTTTATACGTTCCTCTCTATTGGCTAATTCCCAAGCAGTAGCAAAAATTAAGCGCGCTCTTGTTTTCATCAAATCAAATTCAATCTTTTCAACTGTATCGGTTGGCTTGTGATAATCATCATGTGTACCGTTGAAATAAAAAATAACAGGAATATTGTTTTTCGCAAAGTTGTAGTGATCACTTCTGAAGTAGAAACGATTTGGATCATCGTGTGCATTGTACATGTAATCTAAATCAATGTTTACAGTAGCTTTATTAACTTCTTCCGAAATTTCATGTAATTCTGTACTCAAACGGTCAGAGCCGATCAAGTAGATGTAATTGGGGTTGTCACTTACTCGTTTTGGATCTGTGCGTCCTACCATATCGATATTTAAATTCACAATGGTATTGGCTAGAGGATAAAGTGGATTGTTTGCGTAGTATTCAGAACCCAAAAGTCCTTTTTCTTCCCCAGTAACGTGTAAAAAAATAATGGATCTTTTTGGACCATTTCCATCTGCAACTGCTTTTTGAAAAGCTTCAGCAATTTCGAGTAGAGTTACCGTTCCAGAGCCATCATCATCAGCTCCGTTGTTGATCTCACCTTTGTGTGTTCCAATATGATCTAGGTGAGAAGAAATAACAAGATATTCCTCCGGTTTTTCAGAACCTTCAATAATAGCAATAACATTTTCGGTATCAATTTCTTTCCCTTTGATGTTCAGGGTCATTTTTTGAAAATAATCTTCGCTACCGGCGCCAGCTTGAATCCCTCGCGATTCATAAAACTCCTTTAAAAAGGTAACAGCTCTTTTCTGGCCTAGCGTTCCCGTTTCTCTTCCTTGAAAAAAGTCAGAAGCGTAAACGTATAATAATTGTTTTAAATCTTCAGATTCAATGGTCGAAGCATAAGCATCCGATGCTGGTGTTTGTGCAATTCCTAGGCTGGTACAAAGTAGAAATGCTGATAAATAAATTGACTTCATAGTATTCATTTGGTTATTGGTTTTAAAATTAAGTCTGCAATACCGTCCCACAAGGCAATTCTATGGTTGAGTGCAGCTTTTGATGCTACAAGTGCTTCCTCCCATTTCACTGGGTCATCTCCACACAATTCTTGAATCATCTTCAAAGCCATAGGGCCATGTTCTCCAGCATCAACTTCAATATGGCGTTCAAGGTAATAAATCAAATGACTTAAATCAAGGTTCGAATCGTTATTAATATTTCTGATCATTTCAATGAACATGTCCGGAATCAAATCTTCTCGACCAAAAGTAAAAACAGCAGCAACCACGTGCGTTTTATTCGATTCAATAACCTCAAAAGTGAATTTCAAAAACTCTTTTATATAGCTTGGAAGTTCTGCCGACTCGATGTGGTGTTGAATGGTAGGCGATGTATGTAGCGTGCTTAAGAAATGTTTCATTGCTTGCGTAGATGCTCCAACTTGATCCATGGACTCCAAATACATTTCAAAATGACTCATGGGTACTCCATCTTTATTGATGTCCGTTTCTTCGCCCCAGACTATCTCATTGATCAATCGTCCAGCAGAAGGCGTCGCGCTCGGTACCCAGGGGAGGGTAGTCGTTGTAAGGTCTAATTGTAGTTTTTTAACTAAAGACATAAAATCCCAAACCGCGTATACATGATGTTCCATAAAGATTTGAAGGTCTTCTTGGCTTTCCATCATTTTGTACAAAGAATGGTTGATTAGCTGTACTTTTAGAGTCTCAATTTCATTTTCAATTCGGTCAATCATTTTGCTCTGTTATAATTTTCAGTAAAGATAGTTGGAATCCTTTTATTTGAAAAAAATATCGAACTTTGAATTCAATTATTATGGAAGAACTTTTTTCTTTTTTATTAGCATCTATAATGTTGACCTTAGCACCTGGGCCAGATATCCTTTTGGTATTCAGTGAAAGTTTGGCCAAAGGATCAAAATCTGCTTTGATGCTAGCCGCCGGTTTGGTTTGTGGCTTGCCCTTTCATACGCTAGTTCTTGTACTAGGATGGGGTCAATTCATTGGTTTGTATCCCAATTTGATTGTAGTGCTTAAAATTTGTGGGGCTCTCTATTTTTTATATCTCGCGACCCAAACTTTTAATAATTTAAAAAT
>Ga0209603_1005412_pt1 | contig 10283 bp, 8 predicted proteins | sample COGITO_mtgs_1206_FD_184812 | JGI IMG/M metagenome (GOLD analysis project Ga0209603, IMG submission 184812) | Pelagic marine microbial communities from North Sea - COGITO_mtgs_120607 (SPAdes) (version 2) | ecosystem: Environmental > Aquatic > Marine > Epipelagic ... | reverse complement strand
TGGATCTCAAGGCAGAATCCTTTGGTGTGGGGTGTTTTGATCGGAACGATGATTGGATTATCCCTTACCTTGAGGCCGGCAGAAACTGCGGATTTCATATATTTCCGTTTTTGAGGGTTAATCTCATCCACTTTCAATCTCTAGAATATAGCATCGTTGAATTGAACCCAAAGTGTACATATGGGTTTATCCAAAACACCCTAGTAAACAATCATTCCATTCACAAGGGTTCGCAGTGGGTCATGTTCGTCCCTAGGGTTGTGATTGGAAGAAATTTTCACTCAAGTCAACTTGCGGGGTTTGTCTTCTCTGGAGGATTTTCAACGTGCCATTCAACCAATTGGACGAATGAGTCGAGTGCCTTTAGATAATCACTATCGCTCGCAGTTAGATTATGCGATGCTGGATTTACGAATTCTTTAATCACCGAGGCGTGCTTAGCTCCTGTATTATCCAAATCTGCCACTTTATCTGATTTAAGCAGACTAATCAATGCGTCTAAACTTCTTCTCCTTTCGGGTATTTTTTTTCCGATTATTTCGCAACGCGAATAAAGTAACTTTTCTGTACAGGTTCGAATATCGTTCAACGCTGAACTCGTCCTATTTTCAGAGTATACATATCGCCAATTTCCTTCATCTGCGATTCGATTTAGCAGAGTTTCGTGTTTCTCAAGTCTATCCTTCAATTCTGAAACCTGTTCACTAAGACGCTCTTCTAGCGCAGATTTGTTCTGATTATTATTCAATTGGATTTCCACTCTTTTCCCTATTTCTTCAAAATGGTCAAGTTGAAGTTTTTTTGTGTGCCTTGAAAGCCGATCTTGAAGCCCCAGTGCATCCACTAAGAGATTCATTGGAGAGTTGGGCGCATACATGACGCCCTTGTCACGAATCATTTCTAATCTTTCCAAACGATACGATAAATCTTCTAAGCGAATAAAAAAGCCGGTCGTCAAATTGGCCTCTGGGAAACAGAAGGCGTTCCAAACCCGGTTTAGATCCTCAGCGGATCGAACTAAAACCTCCTGATCCCCAAATCTCGCCGAGATTTTCTTGATACCATATTCATCATATTGTATGTTAAAAAATTCCTTACTTCTTTCGATAATGTCATCATACTTTTTTCTCAAGGTATCTGACATTGGCCTAGTTAGGTGGGGCGGGGGGATATCAATTAAGTAAAAAACAATGATTGGTGGACAGATAAAGACCGCTAAAAGAGAAAAGATATTTATCACCACCACTTTATGTTTGTGAGTGTAAATCAATGAGAGAACTGTGTCAGGATTTGATTGATTCTCCCAAGAATATTCCGAATTTGTTAATGTTAGAAACTTTAATCCCCTAGGGAAGAGAAATGGTGTCGATGGATTTCTTAAAAGCTCTTGTAGTGATTCGAAGGCGGTAGATTTTTCTCCAGTTTTGATATCTTCTCTCCAACGTTTTATTTCTCGCAATTTTTCGTATGTATTGATATAGGTAAAAAATGCAACTAAGAACACCAATGCTCCAACGAGAAGCATCAAATCGGGCCTTAAATCGCTGAGAAAGTCATAATAAAATATCGTTAACATAAGCGAAAACAACCAACACATTAGAAAAATCACGAAGAAAGCAGTTGTGTAAATTATTCCTTTAATCCAACTCAATCTCTCATCCAAGGTGTGCCCATCTACCACTGGATGATACACATGCATCCTTCGATAGCAATCATATATTCTAGAACAGCAAGCACCGAGAATAATTCCCAATAATACCTCAAACACGCTGAATTCACTTGATAAGTATACAAAGAACATTATTGAAACGGGAATGAAGAATATTTTTGGAAAAATCGAATGTTTATCTTCATGAGTTTTTTGATAGTTTTCAATGGGATATCGTCTAAGCCATTGTAAAGAGATTCTTCGGTGCAAGACGTGAAAATAAAATAGCGTTAGAAACGGGAATGAAAAGAAGAGTAAGATTCCTAAATATCCGCCTCCGAGAAATTCGATATCCTCCATAAAATAACTATTCTCTAAATTTGTAACCAGAGTTAAAGAATCATTCCAGATAAAGAATTTAAAAAGAAAAAGGAAAGGCATTAGAGCCAAACACAAACAGCCTAAGAAAAAGGCAAAATAGTTGATTAATGTATCAGACTTTCTTTCAATTCCGTCTGCTCGAGGTGATGAAAACATGTCCTTCCCTCGACACAAACTAGTGTTCCTAGTATTTTGAATTTAGGAGGTGACGAAATCAAATGAGTCGACTCACAAAAGTGAATAAGTGGTTTGCTTATGTCCACAATGGGTTATGCTAAGCACCCTTGTACATGACTAGCCTATATGCATGGGTTTACAGTGGGCCGTATTCGTCCCTAGGGACGTATATGGTCCATTGCAAGCCCATGTGTGTGGACGAGAAGAACCAAGGGGTATTATGGGGAAACCCTGTTGAACATATGCTATTCGTTTATCATCTTCACTAGTTCACTTAATTTGATGCGTATGGACGAATAGGACGACTGTGAACCCTTGTACACAGAATTGGTTGTGTATTAGGGTCGAATGAGTCCCATATGAATATACAATATTCAATTATGCACATCATGACCTAGCTTGTCTTTGAAATATATAGTTCAATTTCATTATTAGCAAATACAAGGGATTTACAGCAAGGATTGCAGGTCATTGGTATTTTAGTTCCGCAATGTGTGTTCCTTGGTCAGATATAGCAAATGCCTCCTCATTCCAAAATTTCACAAAAAAACCTTGAGGAGACACCGTTTTGTCCTTGTGTCGATCTAAAGCAAATCCAGCTGTAGCGCACCATTCTGGGCGATGATTGACAATAATCATACGGTCATGCGGATGTTTTATTTCTTTGTCTTTTATTGCCATGTTCAAATCCTTGATTATAATCTTAACTTTTTGCTCTTTAAGTCCGGGTACTTCACTTCCCAATTTTTTGAGAATATGCTTAGCCACTTTCTTGTGGGCGTCCTCTACCTTTTCACCATCATGGAAAAGCGATTCCAATTCTGGTTTTTCATTAGTGTAATTAGAAACACCTTCTTTCCATTTCATGTGGTTAGTCATCACAGAATTGAGTTCTAATAATTTCAGTCCTTCAACGGGCGCTTGGATTGAAAAAAAACTTTGCAAGAAGAGTTTAATTTGATTAACTCGATTCGAACATGATTGCTCCAACTCTTTCTCTCCGAGATTCGGATTCACGATAATTTTCATTATGGCTTTAGTAGTTTCAAGCAAATAGGAGTCGATAATTGTAATCTTTCCGTGATTTTTCATTATATTTCTCAGGTTACCTTGATATTCATCCACCATTTGATACTTTTTGGGTGTATTTCTTTCATTTAAAATAGAAAAAACACTGACTGTCGCCTCAGCAGGAGTGTTGGCTGACATATCTTTTGCAATCATTAAATCATGATTTGAAGTAGTCTGAATACTACGGAATATCGCATTTAAGACAGGTTTTGGAACATTCTGCTGCTTTAATATCTCAACCCACTTTGCCTGAATATCTTTCCAATCATTAATTTTTCCCTTTTTCCTTACTGGTAAAAAAATCTGTTCTGCTTTCAATAAATTCGCAAGCCAAGCCAATGTCTCTGGTTTGAACTTGCTCTGTTCGTCTTCGGAAAAGTCATCAAACAGAATTTCAACATATTCTCCCTTCATGGCCTCACCTCATATAATACTACCAGTAGGGTTGTTGTTATCGTAGAATGAAAAAGATTCTGGAAGAGGTTCGAGAAATTCCCCGTTATGAGTCTCTGCATGATGGACAATAGTGCCTCTTTTTTCGTCACGCCGAACAAAAATCAACGCCACGTGCTCATCACTAAATGAACCATCGGAAATAAGTTGTTGGATTCTTAGCAGGAAGTGTTCTGAATGGCTTTCCATGATGATTTGTGGATTAAGACTCTTCGTGTCTAGGTTTTTGACAATGATTTCCATCAACTTCGATTGGGCTTTAGGGTGTAGATTACTTTCCGCTTCTTCTAATATCAGTGTGTTTTCACTGTTGAGATGGCTGAGGATTGGGAGAAGTTGAGAGATGCCGTATCCTACATCTGATAAGTGTAAGTTTGCGGTATCTTTTCTTTGCCCCACTGTTACTTCATAGAACTGTGCAGCGTTGTTTTTTGAGTTCTCGTGGAGAGACTTTGGAAAAATTTTGATATTAACTAATTCCTTAAGAGATTTGTTTATTTTCCGCAGAGATTTCTCATCTGAAGTACAGAGAATTTGCATTGTTTTGTAGTAAGGTTCATTTCGATCTCTTATGTTATAAACTCGTTTTGGCTCTAGCCGAAATGCACCAAGGTATTCACTATCGATTAAACTCTCAAAATTTACGAAAAATCTCGACTGGCGGAAAAGCCTTCTTAATTGGTGGGTAGCTTCGGAGTATCTACTTCCTCCGTGCCTAAAGAAGGGTCTACCAGTACTCCTAACTTCGGGGACTAAAATACTTATTATCGAACTGCTTTGCATCCGCCTTCTACTTTCTGGACCTTCCATGAAAAGCGTATCTAAAGGTCTAACATGAGAATTGCTTGGCGCAAGTGGGGAAAAGTGGACTAACATAACACCGCCAAGTAACATTGAGACGGTAAAACTGGACGAGAGGTGTTGATATTTTCGAGGAGGTCGCCCATTTTGTCTAATATAAGGTTCCAATTCAGTCATTTCATCTTGATCAGGAATTGGTATTTGTAAGTTCCATTTTTGACAAAATTCATTAATTATATTTAATTTGACATCTAATTTCATTTCATCGTGATCTAACTGTTCGTAAAGTCTTGCAATCGATTTATCTGCCTCTATAATCGAATCTTCGGTTACTCCAGGTTTCGTCAATAAGCGGTACCTGTTTCCACTGTAGTCACTTATTCTCTCGTCAGAAAAAAGCAAATCTTTCAATTTAGGCATTGAATCGAAATTGACTATCAAATATTTGCTGCCGTCATGTTCGATTGTAATCGTGGATGCATCACAGGCAAACCGATCTGTTTGCATGACATTGAACTCATATTTGAAAGAAGTATTTTCCGAAGAAAATCCGATACTAAAATTGTCTTCTTTACGCTTATTGTTGATGTAGGTTTCATCTGAACCTAAGTCAAACCAAGGGCCAGAAGATACCCAATCACTTGTCACGCCAGTAGCTCTTTTGTGAATCTTGGTTTGAGCCAAACTGGCTAGAGCTTTCAAGATGGCCGACTTACCACTGTTGTTTTCACCCATGATTATGGTTAAGGGTCTCAATGGAATCCTCGCTTCAGATTGAAAACCTTTGAATCCTTTAATTGTCATGAGATTAATGGCATCTTCGTTGATATGATATCTAATTGGTTTTTTGTCCAGTTTGTCCATCTACATCCCTGCTTGATGTAGAGCCCACTGATTATTAAGTTTTAATGTTCTAGGCGATTTAGATATTCGAGTCGTATAAGTTTTCACAAAAAGTATAATCCATTCTTCACAACGCTAGATAGGAGGCGACTGTATACAAGGGCCCCCCTCGTATACGTATAGGAACACAACGGTACCGTTGTAGTCGCCCGCATACACAAGGGGACCCCTTGTAAATAGTAAGCCAGAATCAACATTAGTTCCAAAATTGATCATTTGTCTTATTTTGCGGATTTTGGTCTTCCAGAATCGACTTTACAACGTGTTGTACTTCTTCAGATTCATCATTTTGCATTTTTTCGCGAATTTCTTCCCAGTTAATATATGAACATTCAGTTAGTAACAACAAAGTTAGTACACGGACAGAAGATATTTGATTGTCTAAGCCTGTCATCACCTTATCAATACTTAACCCCCAAAAATCGTCTTGTGGACGCCAATTATCCAAGATGAAATATTTAAGAATCATCTCTGCTCCTTTTTCATCTTCAAATTCAACCAATGAATATACGGCCTCACAAAAATCATCAACTGATACTCCGCCTCGCCGCCCTTCATGTGGTCTCAAAGTCAACGTAACATGAAGGTCATATGCTATTCTTGAATGTTCACCCCAAGTACATCGAGCGTTAGAACAAATATACCGTGTTCCGTTCGAAAACGGTTCCAAAATAGTAGGGCAATTTGGACAAATATCGGGGTACATAACTATAGCAAATTATCTTCCAATAAAAAAGATGCGGAACTTTTAGTATGCGGAATTCGAATGATATGCTTTAGCCAGTTAAAGTTTGAATCTTGTTATGGATAGGCGGCTTCGATACGTTCACGAGGGTTTCTTCATAACACCCTTTGATTCATCTTACCCATACATATGGGCTTGCTATGGGCCATATTGAAGGCTACCCATGTACACGTATACGACTACAAGGGGGGCCCTTGTAAACAGGTGATTCATATCTACTCTCGTGGCAGTATGCGCATTGAATGATTCTCCTCATATTTGCTAGATTTTTGCAACGGATTTAATGAAACAGTCGGTTTAATATGCAATAGAATATCCCCCTAAATGAGTTGACATGGTTCAAATATCTAATATGCAGATTTCCAACTTCAAGGCATTCAAAGATTCCAAAGAGTTAGATTTGAGAAAAATCAATCTCATCGTTGGGAAGAATAGTGCTGGTAAAAGTTCCATAATTAAAGCAATATTGGGTTGTTCACAAACTGCAAGAGAAAAAAAGGTTGATAGCTCAGATTTCAGGTTAGTTGGTGCACACACAGACCTTGGAACATTCAAGGACGCCGTCCATGGAAAGGATGAGACAGAAAAATTTTCAATATCTTTTGGAATTAAAGGCCCAAAACAACTTGGGATTAATGATGGTGATCCATATAATTACCAGTTTACTTACAAATATGCGAAGGGACCTGGGTTGATTACAGCAAAAGTGGCGGGAATAAAGGTAAATGCTGATGGAAAGTTTCTATGCTCGGCAGGGCAGGCATACAAAAACCAAGAAGAATATGATTCTCAACGTCTCGCGTTGTCACATACTAAAATAGTAGATTTGGAGAACACGGGAAAAGAACATCGGGGGGAAGAAAAATCTCCAGAAGGAGTGCCTGAATTTGTTGTTAAATTGAGGGAATTGATTGAAGAACATCATTCCAAAGCCGAAGATACAGATCAACTGACCAAAGAGTTAGTGTTGTTAGACGATTTTTGCGTCGATTTCCAACTATTTGTTCACAATAATGATTCTCGATTTAAGTGGAGCACTAAGAGTTTCTTACAAAATGAGAAGATTTCACACCCAATGATGCGTCAGGCCCACTTTGCATCGCGAAAACTAGACCGGACGTTAGCGGATTGTGTTTACATCGGTCCATTGCGAGAGGAACCTACTAGAAACGCACGCTTAGCAATTTCATCTGGGAAAACAACTGGGAAAAAAGGTGAAGACCTTGCCGTAATGCTACACTTGAAATTAAAAAATAAAAAATTCAGAGAACGGTTTAACAATTATTTGCAAAAATTGCATATTGCAAACGAAATTGTCACAAGTGAGAGTTATCTCGACATTGGTACTTCTAAAAAACTAACAGGTTATATCAATGTATTACTAGAGAAAAATGGTCAGTTCAATTCATTAGTAGATGTTGGATTTGGAACGAGCCAAGTTTTGCCTATAGTTTTTGAATTGATGGCACAAAAAAACCGATTAATGCTTATTGAACAACCTGAATTACACCTACATCCATCTGCGCAAGCAGAACTTGGCGAGTTATTCAATGACTCGATAAAATCGGGTAACCAACTGATAGTAGAAACGCACAGTGTGACCTTGATAGAGCGAATTCGTAAATTAATTCGCAAAGGAGAACTAAGCAACAAGGATGTAAGAATAATTTACGTCCAAAATCAAGAAAGTTCCGGTTCTTCAATATGTAAGCAAATTGGCTTCCTTTCAGATGGAGATTTTGATACAGCATGGCCAGAAAAAGATTTCTTTGGCGAGCGGGAAGCAGAAGCTCTCTCTGATTGGTGGTAGGCATGAGTATTATTTTGGCAATCTCAATTGATTCATTCAAGAATCCTGAGAAATACTTTACAAAATTATTCAAACTCTACCGGGATAAACAAGTCATTTTTGCAACAAATAAGAAAATTCGCCAAGAGTATGAAAAAATAGTTGACAGCGAGGATCCATTTGTTAAGGCCTTATTCAACCTGATTAAGGAATCAATGGTGCAACGTTTACACTTCAATCTCGATGACAATATTCCTTGTTTCGCAGAGGGTTCAAAACCAGAGGAACTATGTAATGTAAGTACCGCATTGATTACCAAAACGGAGGCAGAAAACTCGGACTGGGGTTCTGCCCTTCTTCGATTCATCGACCCTGGTTATGTAGTTTCCACAGACTTGGAACATATCGAAGATAAACCTCAAAGAATTAAGAAAAAAACGCAATGCAGTGAACTCGAAAAAACCCTCTTAGCAAAAGTATGGTGGGCTAAAAGGATAACAATCATTGATCCATACGCAATAAGCAATACTGAGAACTTAAAAGGAACAATTAGATTTTTAGATTTTCTTAATAAAGAAGGCCAAAATCTGAAACAACTGCGTTTAGTAATGGGTAACCACTACAGTGAAGGTGGAAAACCATACAGGGGAAAAGATGCAAGAGAAAAGTATCTACAACTGTTTGAAGAAAATGTATTACAACATGAGATTTTTAAGAGAATTGAATTAATACAAATAGCTTGGACTAATCAATCAAAGCGATATATTTCTTTTGGAAATGATTCAAGGGAGATAACTCTACCATTTGATAAGGGAGTAAGTGTACAGTTTCAAGTGAATAAAAAAGACCAATTAATCAGTAATATTGACATAGGTCAACAGTTTGATCAAATAATGTCGGAAGAAACAGTTGGATTAGATTATCAAGTAATTCAAGTCTAATATGAATAAGTGGTTAACTTGCGTTCACAAGGGGTTATGTAAACACCCTTGTACACAATTATTCCGTCTACAAGGGTTCGCTATGGGCCATATTGATGGCTACCGTTGTGAAGGGCCCACTGCAAACCCTGGTGAATGTTTAATTCATGCACGAGGGAGTATGAAGAAACCCTCGTGAACATATGCTATTCATTTATCCACTTCACTAGATCACTTCATTTTGATGTGTACGGTTGAATAGAGCCCATTGAAAGTTCATACAAATAATAATTTTGAACACATCAGTGTGATGGATAAATCCTCTATATCATTCTTGAATCAATTTTTACACAAATCGAAAGTATGAATGGTTATTGTAAAGGAATTATATCTACTGGGACTGCTAGTATACTTTCTTATTTTGTTCATAGATTAGTGCATCTAATCAATGAAGAAGAATTTTGATTGTCACCATGTCCAATCGGGAGAGAGCCTTTTCCCCAATGTGTACTCGTCAATCCCTGTATGGATACGTATGAACAATTCATGATTAATCTGGTCTGGAGATGAAGGAGGTATTTCCCAATCTTCAACATCAGGAGGTAACCCGACCAATGTTCGTATCTCGGCAAAGAGTTTGAATGTGCTTTCCCAGACTGTATGATCAAAATCCTCCCCTATTGAGACAATAAGATGCATAATATGACAATCTTGCTCTTTGGTGGTAATTTGATAGGCGTCCCCTGGAATTGAGGTGAACTCTAAAAAATGGGGTTCGTTTTTCATATCGCTTCTACAGAAAAAGTGTAAGATATACTCAACTAAGTCTCCTGATATGTCAGAAACATATTCTGTACGCGTACCGTCCAAAATTGATACATTTTTCTCTCTGTTATTTAATTGAAATTGAATTCCATCTTCCTTTATTTTCTCTAAATCGTGAAGGATTTTTTTTAAATCGGAAGTGATTGATGGGTAGCCCATTTGGAACCAATGTGAAGTGGAACCAGTATCTATTGTTTCTCTTATTGCCGAAATTAATTCATTGCGCATTAGCCAAGTTTCTGGATATTTGCCACATCCCGAATGTAGATAAGGAGGTGAAGAATAACCTAGAAGAAGGGTTTTCGATTCCAAATACCTCAAGGTATCTATTGCTTCAATGAAGTATTTTTTATCCCAGTTAAGGGGAATCGCCATGCCCTCTTTTATTTCTCTATCCCATAGGGTATACTTCTGAATATCGGAGAGCAGATTGTCAACCAACATAGTTATGTTACACAGAGGTATTTTATAAGTTTTTAAAAAAACAAACGATTTTCAAAGTCGTATATACTAGCGGGCCCCTTGTGGTCCTATACGACATAGTGGGTAGCGTTCAACACGGCCCACTGC
>Ga0209603_1005409_pt1 | contig 10288 bp, 8 predicted proteins | sample COGITO_mtgs_1206_FD_184812 | JGI IMG/M metagenome (GOLD analysis project Ga0209603, IMG submission 184812) | Pelagic marine microbial communities from North Sea - COGITO_mtgs_120607 (SPAdes) (version 2) | ecosystem: Environmental > Aquatic > Marine > Epipelagic ... | reverse complement strand
AAAAGAATAGTATCAGTTTGCTGATTGACAGAATTGCCTGCCACTGCGCTCAGAGCATCGGCCAGAGAAATATTGACTGTGCCCACGGTCATGGAAACCAGCGCGGCCACTGGCAACAGAATTGCCAGCGCCCAGATTAAGCTTTGCGCGGAGACACGGCGCAATTAATAGTCCACGCCCTTGCGGGCCATCACGCCAGAATTATAGGCGTGCTTCACTTCTTTAATTTCAGAGACCGTATCGGCCATATCCGCCAGTGCTGAACCGCCACCGCGTCCGGTAACGACCACCGACTGATTTGCCGGACGATTTTTAAGGGCATGCAGAATCATATCCTGATCCAGATATTTGAAGCTCAGCATATAAGTAAGCTCATCGAGCACCACCAGATGATAGCTTTCATCCTTAAGCATTTTCTCCGCCACAGCCCAGCTGGTTTCTGCCGCCGCTATGTCCCCGGAGCGATCCTGAGTATCCCAGGTAAAGCCGGTACCCATCTGTTGAAAAGTCACCTGGGGGCAATGGTCCCGCACATACATCTCTTCGCCGGACAACTGAGCCCCTTTAATAAACTGCACCACGCCAACCTTATAGCCGTAACCCAGGGCGCGCATCACCATACCAAAAGCAGAGCTGGATTTACCCTTGCCATTGCCGGTCAGCAAAATCATCACCCCGCGCTCGGTATCTGCGGCTGCAATGGAAGAATCCACATTCTCCTTAAGCTTCTGCATTTTGGTTTTGTGACTACTTTCTTTTTTCGCCTTGTCGTCTGTCATGGGACTAAACCTTATTCAATAATTGTTATGGCCTCGGGCAATCCCGGGGGCAATAAATGAGTATTGGGATGCAGTGCATGGGCCATGATTTCCAGAGCATCCACCAACCTTGGACCGGGCCTGCTAAAGTACGCATTGCCATCCACCAGAAATATTTTTGGTCCGCAGGCCGCTTTGAGTTGGGCATAGCCCTCAGTGGCTAAAAACGCCTCAATATCCTGCATTGACCGCTCCACATTAAAGCCGCACAGGGCAATAAAAATGCAGTCCGGGCGAGCTTCAATAAGCTGGTCCCACTCCCGTCGCTGGGAAGGTTCCTGCTTGGCACCAAAGCAGGGCTCACCGCCAGCCAGATCAATAATTTCCGGACTCCAGTGTCCCCCATCAAACAATGGGTCAAGCCAATCCAACAGCGCCACTTTGGGTCTGTCGATCAATGTTTTTGAGCGTTCGGCAACAGCATCAATTCTGCCTTGAAGCTCTGCTCTGTAACGCACACCCTGCTCCACACAGTCCGCGGCCTGAGCCAGCATATCGACAGTATCCAGCACATCATTGAGGCAGATAGGTTCCAGATTTACCACCTGGGGGTCACCGGGCAGACTGCCAATAGCTTTGGCAACATCATTGCCAGATACAGCGCAGACATCACACAGGGCTTGAGTGACAATCAAATCCGGCTGCAACTCTGTCAGAGGCTCCATTACCAGATCATACAGAGCCTCATCATTTTTAAGCTGGTCGGTAACCAGGCGATCAATCTCGCCGCTGTCCAGCCCTTCGGGAATTCGCGAGCTGGTGAGCACCGGCAGGCCAACTACAGAAGCGGGGTAATCACATTCATGGGATACACCCACCAACTGATCACGTAGGCCGAGGCCGCAGACCAACTCGGTGGCACTGGGCAGTAATGAGACTATTTTCATGGGCTTTCCTCCAACAGCAAATCAGCATAGACAAAACCATCCCGATTAACCACTTCGCCAGCCATCACCGGAATGGGCTGTTTAAACATGGGGCCATCCCAGGCAAAGGTGTGGAATTCACCATTTTCTCCACAGGGGTCCACAGATCCCGGGAGCTGTTCCAATAGTTCGGGGCCAAACTGATATCCAGCCAAATGCTCTGGCATAACACTGGGGTCAAGGCAGGTAATGGCGGCTTTGAGGCCGCCATCAATCATTTGCTGTGCCAGCTGGTCGGTGGGAATCTGCCACAGGGGAAAGACCAACTCCAAACCAGTGCCGGCCATCTGCTGCTCCCTGTAGTTGCGGATATCTTCCAGATACAGATCGCCAAAGGCCACCGCATCCATCTGCAACTGAGCCCGGGCATCATCCACAGCTTTGCCCATAATAGCTTCATACTGCTTATTACTGCAGGGCCAGGGTAGAGGGATTTCGATTAGTGGTAAGTCCGCCGCCTGTGCCTGCAGGCGCAGCAACTGTTGACGCACGCCATGAATGGCCGAACGTTTAAACTGACTGTTAAAGGTGGTGAGCAAACCCACCACCTCAACCGTTGGATCCTGTTGCAGTTGATACAGAGTCCAGGCCGAGTCTTTGCCACTGCTCCAGGAGAGCAACACTCGCTTTTTTCCTGTATCAACTGAACTAGTCATGATCTCTGCCTTAGAGGCTAAAGCGCAGACCAAGACTGGCACCAAAACCCAATGTCTGATAACCAAATACTTCTTCGTAGTCATCATCCAGCAGGTTATCCAGGCGCAGATAAATATCCAACCTGTCTGTTGCACTAAAGTTAGCGTTTACATTTATCAAGGTGTAGTCATTCAGGGTGACGATCTGTGAAGTCGCCGGCAAGGGCGGGAAAAATTCATCGCTCTGACTGCCGCTGTACTGAACATTGGTAGTTAGCTGCAGCAGATCCGTCGCCTGCCAGGCCAGATTCAGATTGGCCGTGTGGCGGGCACGGCGCACTTCATCCTCATAGCCACCAGCACCATCCGACTGAACAGAGTCGGTGTAGGTATAGGCAGCACTAATGGCCAGGCTTTCATCCAAATCCACTGAGGCTGTGAGTTCAACGCCCTGACGCTCGCTAACCTCTTCGTTATTGACAGCAGTAAAGCCCATATTCACCGCATCATAAGCAAAACCGTTAATTTCATTCTCCAACTCAGAATCAAACAGCGTTGCAGACAGACTGAAATCACCTAACTGCTGATCGATCCCCAACTCCCAGCTGGTTGACTCTTCAGGCTTAAGCTCGGGATTACCAATAAAGTTTGTGTAGAAGCCAAAGCGTTCAGAGAAAGTTGGATTTTTAACCGCTGTGCCGTAAGCGCTGCGCAATCTGGTGTCGTCCCTTAACTGATAAACCGCTTCCATTCGGTAGGTATTGGCGCTGTCGAACTCAGAATTATCATCGTAGCGACTGCTCAGTGCCAGACTGAGGCGATCAGAGATATCGTTGCGATATTCAATAGCAAAGCTATTCGTATCACGCTCACGATCCTGATTAGGATCTAAGCCCCAGCTCAGCGGGCCGCGCTGTCGATAGTCTTCCTCCTCACGCTCGGCAAGAACAGAAATACGCTGGCTGGAATCATCCCAAAACATCGAACCAATATATTGATACTGATCCTTGGTCGAGGCAGTCACATTACCCAATACATCATCGGCAAAAGCTTCATTGTCATGTTTTGATTGAGCAATAACCAATTTATGTTGCCAACGGCCATCTGCTGAAACATAGTCAGCCTGCAACCCCATAGTGCTGTTACGGAATTCAGATACTCGATCCTGGTCTTCCACAAAGCCGTCAAAGTCACCATCGGCATCAAACTCATTCATGCCGTCAGACTGGCGGGCAGAAAAAGACAGCTTAAACTCTTCGTTTACGGTAAAACCAGCCTTTAGGTTAATGCTGGTATTTTCATAGCCGTCCTTCTCATCGCCAGTACGGGAAATATTGTCACCGTCAGTCTTAGTATCGCTAACACCCAGGCGAACATTAAAGTCACCCTGTTTGGTACCAATATGAAATCCATGGCGTGTGGTGGAAAAACTACCCGCTTCAGTAAACAGCTTGGCACTAAAGGCCTGCTCGGCACTGCGGGTCACAATATTTACTACGCCAGCCATGGCATCGCTGCCGCGCATAGAGCTCTGTGGGCCGCGAATAACTTCGATCCGTTCAATATCATCGGCAGATAGCGTACCCCAGTTTAGCTCATCGCTCTGGGAGGGATCATTGGCTTCGACGCCATCGATTAGTACCAAAAGATGATTGGCCTCGGCACCGCGAGCACGGATTTGAGTCTGAGAACCCTGCACACCACTGCGGCTAACCGCCAGACCAGGCACATCCCGCAGCAAATCACCAACAGTCAAAGCCGCGCGATTTCTCAGCTGCTCACTATCAATAACCGTAATTGCATTGGCCGACCGGCTGGCAGCAATAGGTACCAGTGAAGCACTGACCAGGATTTCATTAATTTCGGTTTCAGCAGAAATAGCCATCTGGGATAGAATGGGGGCTGCGGACAACGCTATCGCTGTCCCAAGAAAAGATATTTTTTTCATAATTTCCTCTATCGCTCACACCCGAGCGAATAATAAATATAAGCAGGGGCGTACAGGCAGAGAGACAGAGACTGTCGATCAGCACAAGACCGCACCCCGCGGTTTGTCTGCATAGCGATAGGCCGGTCTCCGGACTCATAAGTGAGCGACTTGCCAACAAGCCACTTTGTTTGACTACCTTCCCATGCGTTTTAGCACAGTGGTCATACAGCCAAACAACCTTATTTACCGTTGCGGGGGCAGTATCGGAATTGCTATTTGATCAATCTATGATCAAGCGCACCGATTTCCCGTTTCACTCTTATTCAGCCGGACATCTGATTGGCCAAACTTGAGAACCTATTGCCGAAGCAAGAGCAGGTAATCTACTCTTGCGCGGATTTGATGTCAATCTGGATCACTAACTCTTTTCGACCTCAGGCTTGGGCAACCGCCGGATAGCTAGCCATTGTTTGGTCGGCAAGCTGTTGCGCATAACCATTGGCCTTAATCACATCACCCATCATTAGTAAGGCAGGCGACGGCAGTGGCATGGATTTTAGGCGCTCGGCAATATCACTAATAGTACCCAGCACCACCTGCTGATTATTCGAAGTTCCCTGAGCCACCACGGCAAAGGGTTTGTCGGCGGGACAGCCGCGCTGTAATAACTGACTGGTGATCTCGTCAAGATTTGAAAGCCCCATATAGAACACCACAGTGCTGTCTTTTTGTAGGGCCAGATCCCAGTTTATATACATCTGACCATTTTGCCGATGGCCGGTAATAAAGGTCACGGCATGGGCATGATCTCGGTGAGTGAGGGGTATTTGTGTGGCGGCAGCACAACCAATGGCTGCGGTAATGCCTGGTACTACGGAGCATTCCACGCCCTGCTTGTTTAGGTGATCTACCTCCTCACCCCCACGGCCAAAGATAAAGTTATCACCGCCTTTGAGGCGCACCACATTTTTACCGCAGCGTGCCAGCACTGCCAGCAACTCACAGATCTGCTCCTGAGGCAGACTGTGCTGATCTTTTTTCTTACCCACATAGATTAAATCACAGCGCTCTCTGGCATATTCCAAAAGCTCGGGATTAGCTAGACGATCATAAACAATCGCATCCGCCTCTTGCAGCAGACGCATGGCTTTTACCGTAATTAACTCCGCATCTCCGGGCCCTGCGCCCACAAGATGAACCTGACCAAATAATGCCTTATCTACGGGCTTGAGACTTGCGGCATCAGGATTAGTGGTTTTAACCAGTGTCAGAATATTGTTGTTCATTATTTTTCCATGGTTGGGTGAGGCTCGTCTAAGCCAGACTAAGATTTTTAGTAATAAGGTTATTAAGCTCCGGAACACAGGAGCCACAGTTGGTGCCACACTGAAGTTGCTGGCCCAGCTCTTGAGCTGAACAGGCACCCTCTTCAATGGCATCGGTAATGGTTTTTTCGCTGACTTTAAAACAAGAACAGATTAGCTTGCCTTGATCCGGTTCCGCGCTGCTAGCAATCAATGACCAGTAGTTGCCATCGACCTGTTCGACAAATAGTCTCTGTAGCCAGGCTCTGCCGGGTAGCTGACTTTTGTCGGCATGGGTAAAAACAGCCATTTCAATCTGTTGATCGCTGTAGCAAATAAAGCGCTGGTCACTGACTGATTCATCAGCATAGTGCTCATAGGCTTGCGCCGGGCCCTGGTCAATTAATCGTTTCAGGGCAATAAAATCCTGCCAGTTAAAATGCTCCGTCACAGCCACCTGATAGAGATAACCCTGATTATTCTCTAACGGTGACAGGCTCCAGTTAATAAATGACTCACAGCTGAGCTTGGTGCGACTGACCAAGACTGCCCAGCAGGGGACGTTGATTCGGGCGATAGTAGCTGGGGTAAATTTAAATTCTGGCTGTCCGGAGACCCCATCAATAATCGGCGCTACCAAACTATCAACACGGGCACTTTTGGCAAATTGGTTATTCCAGTGGATCGGAATAAATAGCTGGCTGGGTTTTAAGCCCGCGTCTGTAACAACAGACAACTCTACATTGCCCTGGGCGGTAGTGACTTTGGCGAGATCATGCTCTGTAAGCTGATAGGCCCGTGCAGTATCTGGATGAATAGCGACAAAAGGCTGTTCAATATGATCCAGCAATCTGGAGGCGCGGCCGGTGCGGGTCATGGTATGCCACTGATCACGGATACGGCCGCTATTGAGGGCCAGGGGAAACTTATCACTAAGCCTCTGCCCGGGTAACTCAGCCTCAGTGCTAACAAACTGCGCCTTGCCACTGGGAGTTGGAAACTGCCCATCCATAAACAGGCGCTTGGTACCCGAAGGGCTGGCTGCTGTGACCGGCCACTGAACCGGTTCTAACTGATCGTATTCCAACTCCGACAATGTACTCAGCGAGCCTATATTAAATAGTCTGTTGCCAGTATTTTTAAATTCAGAGAGCGCCGCATGCTCAACAAAAATATCTCTTGGGCTGTTGTAAGCAAAGCCCTCTTGATAGCCCATGGCCTGCGCCACCTGAGCCATAATCCACCAGTCATGGCGGGCCTCTCCCAGAGGTTCTATCAGGGCCCGCTGGCGGGAAATACGCCGTTCGGAATTAGTCACCGTGCCCTGTTTTTCACCCCAGCCGGTGGCCGGCAATAAAATATCTGCTGTGGCTGTGGTATCTGTTTGGGCAATACAGTCAGAGACAATAACCGTGTCGCAACTTTCCAGTGCAGCCTTAACTTTGTCGGCATTGGGCATGCTCACCACTGGGTTGGTGCCCATAATCCAAATGGCTTTGATACGGCCATCGGCGACAGCATCAAATAGATCAACGGCTTTTAATCCGGGCTCCTGGCTGATGCTGTCAGCGCCCCAAAACTCTGCCACTGTGGCAATATTTTCCGGGCTGTAATCCATATGGGCGGCCAGCATATTGGCCAGGCCACCCACCTCGCGGCCACCCATGGCATTGGGCTGACCGGTAATTGAGAAAGGTCCGGCGCCAACCTTACCCAGTTTTCCCGTGGCCAGATGGCAGTTGATAATGGCATTGCACTTATTGGTGCCGGTGGCGGACTGGTTAATACCCTGGGAGTAAAAGGTAATAGCCTTGTCAGTCTCGGCAAACCATTGGTAGAAGGTTTTTAGCTGATTGCTGTCAACGCCGGCCGGCCCTGCGACATTATCAAGGGTTGCAGTGCTGGCATTGGCAATGGCTTCCCCAAAGCCCTGGGTATGGTCATCTATATATTGGCTGTCAGTAAACCCATGGCTAGCAAGATAATGCAGCAAACCGGTAAAGATAAACTGATCGGACCCCGGGGCAATGGCGAGATGGAGGTCGGCCAAATCACAGGTCGCAGTGCGTCGCGGGTCGATAACAACAATTTTTAGATTGGGGTTGGCGGCTTTGGCCTCTGCCATACGCCGATAGAGAACTGGGTGAGTCCAGGCAGCATTGGAGCCGGTTAATATCAGCAGATCAGATTGTTCCAGATCTTCATAGTTACAGGGCACCGCATCACTGCCAAAGGCGCGCTTGTAACCAGCCACCGCGGATGACATACAGAGTCTTGAATTGGTATCCACATGGCCTGTGCCAATAAACCCCTTGGCCAGTTTATTGGCCACATAATAGTCTTCGGTGAGTAGTTGGCCAGAGAGATAGAACGCAATGGCACCGGGACCATGCTGGTCGCGAACCTGAATTAGTCGGTCGGCAACGGTTTGTATTGCCGTTGGCCAGTCTGATTGCTGCCCTGCCAATCTGGGATATAACAGCCGCCCGGTATCACCGTTGGTTTCGTGCAGTGCAGACCCTTTAACACAAAGCTTGCCTAAATTGGCCGGGTGCGAAGCATCCCCGGACACAGCAATAATATTGTTGTTGTCCACGCTCGCTTCTACACCACAGCCAACCCCGCAATAGGGGCAGGTAGTTTTTATTTGGCAGGCCGCTGTCATAAATGTTTACAGGGTCAAAATGACTTTATTGGCCGTCAGTTCGACGCTATATACCGGCACACTGTGCTCGTCGTTTTCCAGACATTCACCGGTCTGCAAATCAAAATGCTGTTTGTACAGAGGCGAGGCCACAACCAGACGCTCGTTGATATCGCCGACCATGCCACGGGACAGCACATTGGCCTTGCCGATGGGCACGAGGAATTCCCCTTCTGGAATCTCTCCTTTGTCACCGTACATTTTTTCAGACTCCATCACGAGCACTGGGTCGTCTTCGCGGATGGCCGCTTTGAGCAATCCTTTGGCCTCGTAAGGGGTAAAAGGCGTCACCACTTTCAAACCGGGCATGCTGGCGTAAAGGCTCTCGTAACTCTGGCTGTGTGTCGCAGCCAATTGTCCAGCCGGACCATTTGGACCGCGGAACACCATGGGACAGCTGAATTGACCACCGCTCATCTGCAGCATTTTGCTGGCGTGGTTGATGATTTGGTCACTGGCCAAAACGGCAAAATTCCAAGTCATGAATTCGACGATGGGACGCAAACCATTCATGGCTGCTCCTACCGCAATGGCACTGAAGCCAAGCTCACTGATCGGCGTATCGATAACACGCTCAGGGCCGAATTCGTCGAGCATCCCCTTGGATGCTTTGTAGGCGCCGTTGTATTCGGCCACTTCTTCGCCAAGCAGGAAAACGCGGTCGTCTCGCCGCATTTCTTCGCTCATGGCCTCACACACCGCTTCACGAAATTGGATGGTACGCATGATGGTCAGCTGTTTCTTTAAGGGCGGCAAAGTTACGGCGCGAAATGCATGTATTCCCCCCTTTCGGAATGGCAGTGGATCCGGGATTAACTTCGCGGCCTCGAAGGACGATTTTTACTCCTTCACATTTACAGTACAAGGCATGGAATTTCTAGTCTGCATTAGCAAAGCCCCAGATACCACGACGCGCATCGCGTTTACCGACGGGGATACCCGCTTCAATGAAGAAGGGGTTCAATTCATCGTCAACCCTTATGACGAATGGTACGCACTGGTCAGGGCCCTCGAAATCGTAGAAGCCCAAGGAGGTAAAGTCGTTATCGCTGCTGTGGGTGGCGCAGACTGCGATCCAATTCTGCGCAAAGCGTTGGCCATTGGAGCCCATGAGGCTGTGCGCATTGATGCGGAACCGCAAGATGCCATGCAGGTCGCTGCGGAAATTGCAGCCTATGCCAAAGGCCAGTCCTTTGATGCCATACTCTGTGGCAAGGAAACCATTGACCACAACAGCAGTGCTGTCCCCGCCATGATTGCCGAGCACCTTGATGTGCCCTGCATCGCCTTGGCGACATCGCTCGATTATGCCGACGGCAAAGCGGTCATGACCCGGGAGACAGCACTGGGCATCGAGAAAATATCCGTGGGTGGCAGTTTTGTCTTGAGTGCCGCCAAAGGCATGGCAGAGCAGCGCATTCCCAACATGCGGGGAATCATGGCCGCCCGCACCAAGCCTTTACAAGTGGTGGCTGCCCAAGGTGCTGCTCCAGGCACCCGCATCGAACGTTTTGCCCTCCCTGACGAAAAGGCCGGTGTCAAATTGGTCGACGCAGAAAACCCTGCGGAACTCGTTCGCCTGCTCCGCGAGGAGGCCAAAGTCATCTGAATTCCGAAAGCGAAGAAATCATGAAGTGTATTGCATTCATCCAAACAAAAGGAGGTCAAGCCACCAAGGCCAGCCTCGAAGCCGCTGGATTCGCCGCTGGAATTGGTGAAGCTGTAGCCGTGGTATCCGGTGACCTCGATGGAGATGGAGGACTGGGAAGCGTCGGCATCCAACGCGTGCTCCAAGGCGCCGGAGATTTGGACGACAGCCAGCTCGGCCGCCTCGTTTCGGCAGCAGCCGAGCATGAAGGAGCTTCGTTGGTGGTCTGTGCTCAGGACCACCTTGGCAAGTCCATTGCTGGCCGCGTAGCGGTTCGCATGAATGCCGGGCTGATTGCGGGTGTTACCGTTGCCCCTGATGGC
>Ga0209603_1005408_pt1 | contig 10288 bp, 1 predicted proteins | sample COGITO_mtgs_1206_FD_184812 | JGI IMG/M metagenome (GOLD analysis project Ga0209603, IMG submission 184812) | Pelagic marine microbial communities from North Sea - COGITO_mtgs_120607 (SPAdes) (version 2) | ecosystem: Environmental > Aquatic > Marine > Epipelagic ... | reverse complement strand
AGGCTTGTCGGCTTTGTCGACGCCGCCGGCGGCTATGCGGCACTGCGGCAGATAGGCCCACGGCGATGGGCCGACGTCTGGGTCGAAAGGTTGATCGATGGGCGTGAGCTCTATGATTTCCATGTATTTGTCCCTTGCCAGCTTTTGGAAAGCGAGACCGACTCCTTCTGCACGTGACTCGTAGGAGGTCAAATTGCGCGTGAGCCGGCACTGGCGTGGAGCAACGAACTTGAAACGTGTGCCTTCGAACAGGAAGGAGAGAAGCTCTCTATCGGTGCAGCCCCCGAGGTAGTGCGCGATAGTTTTGAGCGTCCACACAACGTCTTGCGCTTTCGAGAAATCGAGCGGAGCGTACGTACGCGCTCCGGTGCGAACCCAAATGATTTCGAAAGCGTTGATAGATCCAATCCCGTCGGAAAAGGGTAGCTCGCAAGCGCCGCCCGGTCCAATGGTCATGTGCGGCTGCCGGCGCACGTCTGGAGGTCCGCCATGGAGGAAGCAGTGTGCATCGTATGCCATGGTGCCATTGAAATGGTCCGCGCATCGCCTGCGGAACCACCCACGGCAGAGCTGCTCGTATTCGAAGTTGCTGAAGCCTGGCGGCACCGCCTGATTCGGCAGGCGAGTGAGCCAAGCCGTGAGCAGTGGGGGCGGCCGTTGCGGCACAATGAGGAAATTGAGCCGTGGGTCGTCGAACGACGGGAAGCCTTGAGCGGGAGCGATGAGCTCGCCGGCGTAATCGGCACTGGTCCGTATGTCCGGAACGAAATGCGCGAGCGGCCACTTCTCGGTGTGCGCTGCGCTAAATGCTTGCGCTAGGGCGATGCCACGTTCGCGTTCTTGGTCCATGAATGCGGTCCAGGACGAGTGCGAGTCGGACTTGCTGGGCGCGGAGCTGTAGCGCACTGCTTCCCGGCTTACAATCAGTGGCTGCTCGCGCTGCCAGATGCCTACTACCAGTGGCTGCGTGAGCATCGGAGAGCCGGCTTGCGCGATGCGCAAAAGGGCGAGGGAGGCTAGTCGATGCATCGTGGAGCCCACGAGCGCTGCTGGCTTGCACCACGCCGTTACTGCAACGTCGTGCGGTGAGTCGCACGCCGGCAGTGTAGTGTACGTGAGGAGCGGGGCGATGTCGTGCGGCACCACAAATATGATGTCGTGTGGAGGCTCGGGATCGCGGGTCGCTAACTGGGCAGAGATGCCGATCCCAAGGTAGGTGGCGAGGTCGTCTTTGCGCTGCTCCAGCGGTCGCCCATCATCGAGGCTACCGAAAGCGGCGCTGTCCGTGTCGATAGGCACTAGAACGCACATGCCTGCGTCCGTGGGTGCTGTTGGGATCATTATGATCGCCGGCCGCCGCGTGGTTGAATCGAGTGTTGTCTTATCGATGACGGGTGCGAAACCTGCAGCAAACAGCACGTAATTGTGGTGGAGCTTGCGCCCATCACTGAGATGCTGTCGTGGCCTTGCCGGTGTGCCGGCGCGGAGGCGATCGATGCCTTTGCGTATCATCGGCGAGTATGCTACGCCCAACGCTGGATGCGTGTGGCCGCGCTGCAGAGACCTCTGCAAGGGCGAGCCGCGTGCGGGCAATCGCCCGCGGCTGACTACGTCGGTGGGATGGACGGCCTCGAAATGCCCGCGGCCGTACCAGTGCCAAGTCTTGTCGTATCCGCCGTGGTTGCGTGCGTTGTCAGCGAACGTAGGCGTACCAAGTACAAATTCGCAAGCGCCCGCCGGCTGTTCGACCTTAGCGTTTTCCGACACCTCGAGGAACGCCGCGACCTCTGTGCACGCGCGTTTCAACGTGCCGTCGCGGACGGAGGCCGCCCAGTTCGTTCGGTTGGCGTAGCACGTAACCGTGCAGTCCGGATGGGCGGTGGAGCTACCGATCTCGTGCGGATACACCGAAAGGAAGTCGTGGACGTCCATCTGGTAGAAATCTTCGTACGGCCCGAGCACCCATGCCGCGGGCCAGTGGCACACGCAGGCCACCAGGAGATTCGAAGCCGCCAGGGGCTTGCTAAACTCGCCGTGGTTATCCATGAAACAGATGTGCCCGTATGGAGGGAAGGCATGGTCCGCTGCGAGGGGCCAAGTGAAATGGCGTCCGAGGTCGAACGGATGCCGCATGGCGGGCGTGGAGTGCTCTCGTTGTGAGATTGCTTCGGCTTGCAACGGAGCAGCGAGGGCGAGGACCCCGGCCATGTGGCGCGGCTGGGGGATTCGCCTCGCTTGTGCCGGGTGCGTGCGCGTCGAAGGCGCCGAGGCGGTGGGGCTATGCGCCGGTGACGGAGGACGCTGGAGCTGTAGCAGAGCTCCTGCGGCCGTGTCGCGTGCCGCCGGCGGAGAGACTCCTCGAGATATCGAGTGGCTGAGGGTCACGTCGTCGTGTGGCTGCGGTGTGCCCTCTGACGCGCGTGCTTGCGCAGCTGCTGCCTCTTCGTATGGCACGGGCGGTGGCGGCCGTGGCGGTGTTACGCCGTCGGCGCGCGGCAGGGTCGTGAGGATGGCGGCGGCGCCCATGGCGCTCGGAGGCGAGCCCAAGCGTGGGGCCGCTTCAACCAGTGACACCGCCTCTATTCCGCTGGCCATACGTTCGGCTCGCCGCGCCAAGAGCGTTGGCGAGTACTCTCGAACGTCAAGGGCTGATTGGGGCTGCCGGCCTGGGCTCGTGGGCTCTTGGCCGACCACCACCTCCTCGATCCAGCTGAGTGCTTCCGATGCCTCGTCTCGGTTGCGTAGTTCATTCTCCGACTGGAGAACGCGCAGGAGGTTGGGGGATCTGTTGACGGTCCGGGCTGCTCCTTGCACCACTGCTTGCAGCGTACGCAAGGGCCTGTGCGCACGGGCGACAATGACGAGTCGGTGCAGAGCGCAGTGCTTGCCTGTCACGAGCGACGGCTCGTCGCATAACCCTAGCGCGCTCCGAGCACCCTGCCTAGGACAATCTGAGGCAAGGTACGTGCGGGAGCGTCGCTGGCCGGGCCGGCCGGTAATGCTCAGTGCTTACCTAAGTGGACGAGCGTCGAGGGGTTGACGCTGCGTCTCTTGCGGTGATCCATGTGTACCGTCGTCCCTTCTGTCCAGTAGCTCGCGCAGTGGACTGCGCACAGGCGCGGGGTAACGAGTGGTGTCGGTCCGTGCGCAGTGCAGCGGACGCGCTGCACGGGTGGTAGCGCAAGGATAGTCGCAACGCGCTGTGCGTGCTGACGCCGTGCGCAGTGCAACGGCCGCGCCACACGCAGTGGTGGCGCGCATGGATCGTTGGTGCGCACCGGAGGGTGGTGGCGGGATTGTGCGTGGACGAGGCGGGCCCTTGGGCCAGCTTCGTGAGTCGAGGAAGGGCGCGGGCTATTGTGGTCTTATACGGCTGGTCGACCGGCTGCAGTGCGAGCCGGTCCTCAGTCGAGGCCGCATCAAAACGCCCTCGTCCTCGGGCAGCGCCTTTGCCTCGACCGCCTTTCCCTTTGCCTTTGGCTCCTCCTTTCTCGCCTTTGCCTGGCGCGCGCGGAGTGGGTTGGCCGCGGCCGCCGGTCGTTTTGGCGGGGCCTGCGGTGCCGCCAACGGGGGCAGTGGCAGCCGTAGGGCGCTTGTCGAACGCCGCCTGGTGGAAGGCGCGCTTGTCGGGGCCGCTCAGATGCGTCCAGTTGCTCGGGTTGGCAAACTCGACATAGTCGGGATGAGCTCGTGCCTCGGGCTTGTACAGATGTATGACGGTGTAGTCGGAGGGCTCGCCAAGCGGCGCGTGAGCGCTGGCGTGGGTGCAGCGCTTGTTGCACCACTTGTGGCGGTTCTCGACGCTTTTATTGGGCGCGACCCTGGCGATGCAGTTGGCGAGCATCTGTGCAAACTCTATGTTCCCCGTCCCCGCGGGGGCGATCAGCATGTAGCCGCCGAGGATGAGCCCATAGTCGCAAGTGTAGATGCCGTGCGTGTCGGTCGCCGCGCCCCACGCAACGCCGCCGGAGTCTGGCCCCCCCTCGAACTGGGAGCGTGCCGTTTTGCCGAGGGCACGTGGCGTGGGGTAGTGGTGCGGCTCAGACAGTGTCGAACCCGTCGGCGCAGAGTCCGAGTACTTGCTGTCGGCGTCAAAGTCGGCGCGCACCTTGGTGTAGAACTCGTCATACGCCCCGAGCAGTCGCTCGCCCTCGCCGCCTCGCAGGTGAAAGCTGTCACGGCGTGTGGCGCTCTCGAGCGGGTCGCGTAGCATGATCCGGTGCTGCTCCGCCGCCTCGGTAAAGATCTGGTCGCCGGCGGCCGCGAGCCCGACCATGAGTTGGTTCTTGCGAAGGAGCGTGTCGGGGAAGATGGCTATCTTCGCCGCGCGCTTCGCCATGCCCGCGTAGAAGGCCGGGAGCGAATTGTCCACGCCGTCTTTGGGGCAGTAGCCGGCGATGGCGAAAAAGGCAAGGAAGGCGTGTCGTCCGTCACGTAACGCGGTCTCGTGGGCCCAGAAGCCATCCATCCGAACGGAGGTGTACAGCTGGGCCCGAGTCAAGCCGTACTGCTTTTCGATGACTGGTAATACGACGAGTTGGAAGATTTCAAAGTTCCAGTCTCCTTTGAGGAGCTTGGTGAGGTAGCCCGTCGCTCGCCCGTAAAGCCGCCACGTTTTGGCCTCGCCGTCGACGTCTTTGGCCATCGAGGTGGTGAGCACATCGTCGAGGATCTCGGGAAGGCGGAGCGACTTGAGCTGGCCGAAGGCGTGGTGGCTCACGTCGGTGCCAGCCAAGAAGATGAGGCCCACAGGGTGCTCTGCTCGTGCGATGAGGCGCAGCATGTCCGCCTTGGAGGCGGCCGCACTTTGTTGGACGAGGATAGTTTCGACGAGGGACACGAAGCTCGTCGAGGTGGAGAGAGCACCGCGCACCTGGTCCGAGCCGGAGGCGTTCTCTCTGTTGGCGCGAACAAGCGTGGCTGCCCGTGCTGATCGGGTGCCGGGCTCGGCGTCGCGGAAGCGCGAGTCGGAGTCGAGGTTCTCGGCGACGGCGCAGGATTTGAGCCGTGCACATAGAGAGACCATGGAGGCGTGCACCATGTTCTGCGGTGTGCCCGAAATCATTGTCAGCATGTTGGAAGCATGCAGTAGCGCCTGGTCGTGCGTGAGCTCCTGTTTGAGCACGCCTTTGAGAGGGCCGTACGCGTCGTGCCATGCGCCGGCGAACTCTTCGGGGAAGCGTGCGGCTTCCGAGAGGGCGCGGCGCGAGATGGCGATAAAGACCTGATCGGAAGGCACGAATGTGCGCAGCGGCAGCGGTGTCTGCGAGCCTCTCAGGAATATGATAACTTCGGACGCTTTGCCGATGTCGGAGGGGCTCTTGGAGTTGGAGACGGAGAGTAAGTGCGCGGCGGCGGTGCGGAAGGTGCCGTTGTCGTCATGACGGTTGGCCGGCACGTAGCCATGGCATAACAACGTCTTGACATCGAACACGATGCTGGACAGCTGCCCAATGAGCAGCTTATCGGTCCAGTGTGTGTGGGCTGCGGATGGGGCGGGGAGCGACAGGATGTCGTCCGCCTTGAGAGTGCGGTCTGTGTCGTCGACGAACTGCACGATGAGATCCGTGAGGAGGCGCGCCACCGAGCCGAAGTCTCCGTGAAGTCGCAAGGGAAGCTTGCCTGCGGCATCGAGCTTTGCTAGAAGCTTGGAGAAGAAGCTGAGCTTGACGGCAAACGCGATGGACTCGGAGAGGATGGTGGAGGCGAAGAGTAACGAAGGCCCAAAGAGCTGCTCGAGCGCGTGTTGGGTGGTTTCGCGCAGGGCTGCTACTACTGGGAAGCTGTAGAAGGTGCAAGCGGTGACCAAGTAGTGGTCGGCGGCCATGCGCACTGGGCCATCACCCACAAGCGAGTTGAGCTTGACGAGGACGGAGGAGCCATTCACCGTGTACACGAAGTCGAACCGCGCGTTCGCCACCGTGGGTGGCATGCCAAGGAACCGCTAGTCGCGGCAGTCCGGGCTGCGGCTTGCGGCAGGGGCGAATGCCATAGAGAGCCCGCGGCAGAAAGGCGGCGGCGCGCAGGTATACCAGCGTCGTTTTTTCCGCTTTCCTTGCAATTTCTCCCTCGGAGAATTTCGATCCCTCTCTTCACGGCTCGGTGATCTGGAGGCGTCCGGGAATTCTCTCTCGTGGTAGAGGTTACGCCCCGGCTCTCGATTTCATGCTGCCCCTGTCTGCTCGCTCCCCACAAGCCCGTTTATGTGCCATAAGTAATATTGTGTTCACTGACCATCCCATGGCATTCTCTTTGTTGAAGATGTATTTCAGGATGGTATCTTTATCTCTCCCTGTGGGTCTCCTTGCGGAAGACCCCATGCGACAGGAGGGAGGCGGCAAATACTGCCACCCCGCTCCGCCTGCCGCATGTCGCTGGGACGTGACGTCGGAGATCACCCCGCCGCCCTGAAAGATGTTCGTGTCGCAACCTGGCAGGGGGCTGGCGTGAGCCACCAGGTTATTTTAGCAATTTCGGCTCGCCTGTCAGTTTGCTCCGCTTGCTGCTGGGCAAAGCTGATTTGAGACGTTTGGCTTCGGCGATGTAGTACTCGTCGTCGTCTGACGCTTGGAGGACGTACGACTGGCGAGGTCCGCTGCCGCTGTCGTGTCGTCCGATGTACGCCACGATGAGGCATTTCGTGGAGCCTGTGGCATTGTCTTGCCAGAGGGAATTGTGGACCGAAACCTCGGTTCCAACAAGATTCCAGGAGTCGTCGCCGAGGGCCTGGACTACCACATTGTCTATCGTGAAGCTTTCTAGATGTGTTCGTTTCTTATTAGTCAGAAGCTCGTTTGAAATTGCTTGAAGTTCGTACGCGGCGCCGGCTGCGCCTGTCTCAGGCGCGTTGACGTGCGCTGAGCGTCCTGCATCGGTGTCCGTTGCGAGTCGCACGTAGCTCGCATAAACGCGCGGTGACATATGTTGGTATCTTTGGACTGACTCGACTGTCTTCCAACGTTCGATGGCTTGGATGGTGCCGTCGGTGATGTCAACTCGTCCGAGTTCGCGCGCCACGCACAGTGCAGAGGCTACGGTAGCCCTGTAGTCGTGGAACGTTGTGTCTGCTGCATCCACCGAGGGCAGCGATGCGCCGACCAGATGCTTGAAATCGTCGTGGAGCCGTCTCGTCGTACAAGGCCTTGGCCCTCCGTCTATGCCGAAGGCGGGCCATTTATCCTCTTGATCCGCCGGGCATGGACATGCGAGCTGGTACTGCTGGTACGCGTGCGCAAAGTTGAGTGGGTCGCTGCTGTCGTACTCGAACCATTCGAAACGCCCGCCCCAGTCGACTTTGAACCTATCGGCTTTGGCGGCAGGTGCGCGGCCCCGCAGGAGGCAGCCGCTTGATCGCGAGCGAACCGTCTGTTGACTTTTTGGCAGGGGCGCGAATGTAGTGTCATGCACCCAGACGAGGTCGCTCCGGCGCACAAAAGTGTCGCCGGGGAAGGCTTCGCCTATGCCATTCTTTCGCTCGCCGGTACTGAGCTCGTATGCGTGAAGCGCTTGCCACATCGTTTTGTGCTTGTCGGAGAATTCACATTTACCTTGTGCCAGCGCGTTCGCCATGGCAAGGGTCATGCTGCGGCTCATCGGTTGCGCGTTGTCGACGATGAGGGCGTCTTCTCCCCATGTCTGAACGTACTCTGCGCTTAAGCCCTTGAGCAGGCGTCCCACGTGCTTGAGGTCACAAAGGTGCCTTGAACAGTCGAATTGTACCCTGCGGTACGCATAGAAGTTGTTGAGCACGGAGGACGGCTTGCCCTGCAAATAGCCTTGTTTTTCTCGCTTTTTGGAGGGTTTAATGAATTGAGCCATCTGAACGATTATGAGGATCGCAAACCAGACTTCGCGCATGATTTCGAACGCCGTGACGACTGCGCGGGGGCGCATCCAGCGCAGGTCTTTGCTGAGTCGCTTGCAGCACTCCATGACTTGTTTGAAGCCGGTCTCGTCACTCGTTTTTGTGCTCGGCGGGATGCCGGCGTCGCGTAGGGTGCTCACCCGTTTGACGAGCGTCTCTAATCGTTGAGGTTGCACGTGGGCGAGCGTGTACGCGGAAGTGTCGGCTGCGAGTTCTTGACTAATGCGTGTTGAAGCCCACTCCCTGGCCATGCATGCGGACGTCGGCTGCGGTGAGCTTGGTCTCGCCGGGCTTGTGAGCTCGATCGGTGGGAGTTGCTCTGCTGTCGACGTGGACATCGCGAAGAGAACCGCCGGTGATGAACGTTCGAGCACTGGCTGCGCTTGTGCAGTAGGGCTGCTCGGTGCTGGGAACAGTCGCGGCGTGTCGATCAGCGTCGGGGACGATGCGTTTGGTAATGCGGCGCGGTCGTCGGGAGTTGCCGGAAAGGACGCTCGCACCGGGGTGACTGCGGCGTGCGGCCGGGGGTCGGTGCCTCTCGGACCGGTCTCCGCTGGGAATAGCGCGGTTGTCTCGCGGCTCTCTGGCTGCGGCTTCGGCGTCTCGCGTGCTGCCGGAAAAAGCACTGAGTTGCCATGCAGGGCGTGCATTAGCGATGCCCACACTCGTGCGAGCGCAGCCGAGTAGCCGTGTTCGAGCGCTGCGTCATTTGCCTCGGGACGCGGTGCCGTAAAAAGCAACGAGTTGCCATGCAGGGCGTGCATTAGCGATGCCCACACTTTCGCGAGCGCAGCCGAGTAGCCGTGCTCGAGCGCTGAGTCGTCTGCCGTGGTACGGCTGAGTCGCAGGTCATCGGGTGGCGGCGGTGACGGCGGCGCCGACGGTGGTGTCCGGGTGTCCTGACCCAACAACATGATCGTGCGCGCTTGATAAAAGCCGATTTCTCTGTTGGTCTGGCTGGACTTGATGTGCGTGGACGCCGACACGTCAGCCTCATCGTAAGCCTCTTCGATCGCTCGCAGGATTCGGTCAGGCGCCGATGCCTCGAGGTAGCTTTCGAGCCCGCTAAGTTCCAAAAGGTTCGTCCAGTGGTCTTCTGGTGACAACACCTGTCGTCGTTGCAGTTGGTCGGCCAGGTCTGACCGCAGGTGTTGTGGCAGACGTGGCGCAATTGGATCGTCCCACGCCGTGGTGTACCACGTTATGTCTGCGAGCGTGAGAGACCATTCGAGGGCGTATGGCAAGGCGACCTCGGCGACTTCGTTGGCGGTGATCATTCGCAGCGGGAGGAAGCGCAGCGCGTAATGCGCCGCCTCGATGGCAATGTACTCATGCACGCCCGGGGTACGCAACATCACCGCTGCGCTCTGTTCGGGCAAGGCGTCGACCCAGGTGGGATCGCCGGCGTGAGCCGAGCTGCGGTACGGTGCGTGCTGGAATTTATGACGGGCCATCTCGTAATACGTTTCCATAAACGTTTCGGCGGCTCTGATGGCCAATGCTAGGTACCCTTGTGGACCTTGAAACGCTCCTAGTTGGCCGTTGCCAACGTACGCGTCCAGTGTTGTCTTCGCTGTGGAGCTTGCTATCTGCATGGTGTCCCTCTCGTGGAGGTATGCATGCGGGAACAAGAAGCGCAGGATCTCGGCAGCTCTGCCTTCGATCCTGTGCTTGGCCGTGGAAGCGCTGACCACTGCGCTCGCCGAACTGATTTCGAAGCACGTGGTGTTGTGGTCGAAGAAGTGGTTAGAGGCAGCGTCGGAGGGCGTGTGCCGGTCGTGCACCTCCCTCCCGAGCGGCTGCTTTATCGTGAGGCACCCGCGAGGCATGAAAAGGTCTGCCGAGGAACAGTGTGGCGAGCGTAGCTTGAGGTTGAGTTCGATGGCCCTGAACCCGTTACGGTGCAGGTTTATCCTTTCCAGGTCGACGTGCTCGCTGAGTGCGAGATCGGCGCGCGGTAGCGGATGCGTTGCGCCCTTGAGCTCGCACAGCGATAGCGCGTACAGCCTCCGCACAATCTCGACGTTTTGCCAGAGGAAGAATTCATCCGGCCTCGTGTCTGTGTGTAAGATGGATTGTACGATGTCGCGCTCGAGGGCCCTGTACACGTGCCACGTTGTTGCATCGTGGCGCATGATGAGGATGTAGGGGAGGGTGTGATCGGGGTAGGGCCTGCCCGGCGGCAGGAAATTCAGCTTCGTTTCTGGCCAGAAACGGATTACGACTGCTATCTGCACTTGGACCGACGTCGGGTTGCTGGTGGTGTTTCCCCATAGCATGTGGCAAAGCTTTTGCCATTTGCGCGCGAGGCTGGCTGCATGGCCTCGTTCGCGGCTGGGATCGGTGCGTTCGGTGGGCGGCGGCGATGTAGGCGGAGACGGCGGGAGCGGCTCTGTGGTGAGCTGCGTTGTGCCGGTGTCTGCG
>Ga0209603_1005406_pt1 | contig 10292 bp, 14 predicted proteins | sample COGITO_mtgs_1206_FD_184812 | JGI IMG/M metagenome (GOLD analysis project Ga0209603, IMG submission 184812) | Pelagic marine microbial communities from North Sea - COGITO_mtgs_120607 (SPAdes) (version 2) | ecosystem: Environmental > Aquatic > Marine > Epipelagic ... | reverse complement strand
TTTGTTATAAATAAGTGCGGATGTCCGATAAAGGAATCCTACAATTACCTTGCTAAAATAACTAGGAGGTCAAAATGACTAAAAACGCAATAAAAGGTATGCATGTCCCACGCTCATTATTCCTTGGATTTGAGCATCTATTCGATGACTTAGAAAGAATCCACGGTGCTGGGCGTTCACAAGATAATTATCCACCACATAACATTGTGAAGATCGATGATGACAATTTCAACATCGAGCTTGCTGTTGCTGGTTTTTCAATGGATGAATTGGAACTAACAATCAAGGATGGTATCTTGGTAGTCAAGGGTAATCCTCTTGACGCAATTGATAGACATTATATCCATAAAGGTATATCGTCACGCAAATTCGAGAAGAGCTTCCGTATCTCAGAGTTTGTGGTAATTGATGGTGCCGACTTAAAGGACGGGATGCTCGTGGTTAATGCCAGAGTTGAAGTGCCCGAGGAGCGGAGACCCAGGAAGATCGAGATCAGATCTACTGGGCATCAGGAATAGTAACTTATTCCGAAGTGAACCAGTAGGTTGTTAATTCAATTTACTGGAGACTAATCATGAAAAAGCATGAATATCGTCAAAAGATCGGACTCGCATTTGAAGCATTTATCATACTAGGAGCAATACACCTTGTAGCTCCTGTCGTGATGTTTTCTTCTGGCTTGTCTGTGTAGTAAAATCGGGGGTAGCAATCGCTGCCCCCACCTTATTCTTTTTGGTTATATCCTTATAACAAACTATTATAAAAAAAGATTAAAAAAGTGCTTGACAATTGGTTCGCTATGGTCCATAATAGCGGTATAAATTGATAGGTACTTATATGACTAATGTTGCTTCTAAAGAAATTCTCGCTCGACTTCTCGCTAATGAGAACCTTACAGTTACCCACGAGCGTGTTCCTACAGCATCTTTTAACGTGCGTGACCGTATCCTGACCCTTCCTCAGTGGGATGATATGTCGAATGATACATATGACCACTTCGTGGGTCATGAAGTTGGGCATGCCCTTTATACTCCTGAAGACGGGTGGCATGAAAGTGCTTCTTCTAAAGGTGACACTTACCGCTCGTTCCTAAATGTAGTTGAAGACGCTCGTATCGAGAGAATGATTCAAACTCGTTATCCTGGACTTCGTCGCTCATTTATTTCATCTTATAAGCGTTTGCTTGCTGATGGGTTCTTCGGTGCCGATATCGAGCGTATTAATCAGTATGGTCTTATTGACCGATTGAATACATACTTCAAGTGTGGTTCTTTGGCTGGCGTTCGTATTGAGAAGTCAGAAATGACTTGGGTCAAGCAAATTGAAAAGCTACAAACTTGGGAAGATGTCGTTGAGTTGACTGACCGATTGTATGAATTCCTTATGGGTGAGCAGGCTGAGCGTGATCAAGAAATACAAAATATCTTATCTAACGAGCCTGAGATTCAGGAAGATGAAGATGAAGATATGGAAGACTTCGGTGACGTTGATGCCGATGACGAAGACGAAGGGGATAGTGACGGTAAAGGTAACACTAACTCTGACGAAGACGGTGACGAAACTGATGAGGAAGGTGAGGGAGCAGGTGCCCCAGACGGTGATGAAGATGAGGGTGATGATTCTGATACAACGTCGGAATCTGAAACGCAGTCTGACTCTGGCGCTGGAGAATCTGGTGACAGTATGTTATCTTCTAAAACTGATTCGTCTCTAAGAAAGCAAATCGAGAACCACTTCGGTGACCGTAGTGATATTGCCTACGCTAATGTGACCCTGAACAATAACCCTGTTGACAGTTTGATTGTTGGTTACAAAGAAATATATGATGATTACCTTTCCTTGTCTGTGCCTGAGGATTCAATAGAAGAAGAAAGGTATCAAGCTGCTGAGAATCGTCAAGGTCGCGAGAAAGGCAAAAGAATGTACAAGAAGTTCTTGGTGAATAACAAGAAGTCAATCAACTATATGGTCAAAGAGTTTGAGATGAAGAAGTCTGCTTCAGCTTACTCTCGTCAGTCGGTATCTAAGACTGGTGTTATTGATCCTCTAAAAATGAATTCTTACAAGTTTAGTGACGATATCTTCCGCAAGGTTACAACTACTCAGGATGGTCAAAGTCACGGGATGATTATGTACGTTGACTGGTCAGGTTCTATGTGTGGCGACCTGAAGAATACAGTTGAGCAGTTGCTTAATCTTGTTCACTTCTGTCGTCAAGTTAACATCCCTTTCCGTGTGTTTGCGTTTAGTGACCGTGGCGATTCTGTTGCATATATTAGTGAACATAATGCTGGTCAGGTTGCTGCTGACACTACTTTATATACCGATTCGTTTAGACTGCTCGAGTTCTTTAACAGTGACATGAAGAAAAATGATTTTGTAAGAGCTTCTGAGTGGATGCTTGCTATTGCTGAGTCAGTTTCTTACGGTTACTGGGGTCGTGGTTGGAGTGCACCTCGTTGCCTACAGCTTGGCGGTACTCCTTTGGATGATGCTATTATTGCTGCTATTAAGGTTCATGAATCCTTTCAGAAGAAATACCGTGTTGATATTGTAAACACTATTTTCTTGACTGATGGTGACAGCCACTCTGCTAATTCTATATCTAAGACTGGCGGTTATAATAGCATCTCTAGTTTGTTTGATAGTAAAGGTGATTGGAGAATTCTACATCTAAATGATCCTGTGACCAAAAAGCGTTACAGATGTGTTGGTCGTCGTGGTGAGCAAACTGCGGTTCTGTTGAAGATGTATCGTGAGCGAACTGGCTCAACTACTATCGGCTACAGGATTGTTCCTACTCAGCTTAGAAAGTTCCAGAGTGAGCTGCCCTCATCGATTACATACTATGAGTCGATTGATCTTCATGCTGAGTTGAAGAGAGAAAAGTTCGTGATCTTGCCTGCGTGTTTGGGTTACGATAAAGCCTATGCGATTGCTGGCGGCAAGAACCTTGAGACTTCTAATGGTGCGATTGAAGTTGAGGGTGGTGAGTCAAAAGCTAAAATCCGAACTGCGTTTAAGAAAGCCAATAACGCAAGGAAAGGTTCTAGGAAATTGCTGAGCGACCTGATTGAAACGGTCGCTTAGTCATTACCAAAACGAATGACGACTATAACTAAAAGTAATGATAAAATGCTTTACTTTAATGATTAATTCTAGTATAATAGCGGTATAAATTGAGAAGAGAGAGATTATTATGTCTGATGTTAATACTTTGAAAAATGCTTTGATTGAGAAGTTTGGCGCCACTGCCCTTCGACCTGCTCAGATTAAACAAGTTGCTAAGGAACTCGGGATGCCCGATGCTCCTAATGCGTTTTTTAAGAAAAACCTTAAAGTGGGATATGGTCTTTACAACTTGCCAGGATCTGCTCCTACTCTTGTTTCGGAAGCTCCTGCTGAAATTTCTGCGCCAGCTGTTGCCCTTCAACCTAATGCGTTGGTGAAAGACCTCAACGTTGTAACCGATGGGTTTACTGAGAACTTGGTTCCAGCTAAAGACCCTCTGTTTGTTCCTTTCGGAAACTTCGCTACTCTAAAGAAAGTTATTGGGTCTAGACTTTTCTACCCAACTTTCATTACTGGTCTCTCTGGTAATGGTAAGACATTCTCGGTTGAGCAAGCGTGTGCTCAGTTGAAGCGTGAAGTTATCCGAATCAACTTTACTATCGAGACTGACGAAGATGACCTGATCGGTGGTTTCCGTTTGATTGATGGCGATACTCGATTCTTTAAAGGTCCAGTTATCAAAGCAATGGAGCTGGGTGCGGTTCTGCTTCTTGACGAGATTGACTTGGGCAACCCCGCTAAGATAATGTGTCTACAGTCTATTCTTGAGGGTAAAGGGTACTTTATCAAAAAGACTGGTGAGTATATTAAGCCAGCTGCTGGGTTCACGGTTATTGCTACTGCTAACACCAAGGGTAAAGGTTCTGACGATGGTCGCTTTATCGGTACTAATGTTCTGAACGAAGCATTCCTTGAGCGTTTCCCTGTTACTGCTGAGCAGGAATATCCTACTCCCGCTGTTGAGAAACGTATCCTTAAAGCTGTGTTTGCTGACTTGGGTCTTGACGATGTTCCGTTTATTGACAAGCTGACCGACTGGGCTGACATTATCCGCAGGACTTTCTTTGACGGTGGTATTGATGATTTGATCTCGACTCGTCGACTGGTTCATATCGCCAAAGCCCATAAGATCTTCGGTGATCGAATGCAAGCTATCGACATGTGTATCAATCGTTTTGATGAGGATACCAAAACATCTTTCCGTGATCTGTATACTAAGATTGACGAGGATGCTATTACCACTGATGATACTGTGGCGGATCCGAGATTTGATAATGAAGTTGGCTTTTAAAAGTTGACTTTTTCATTGTTTGGCGTTATAATTAATAAAACATCAATTAACAGGAAACTAAGATGGATTTAGAAGTAAGTATAAAAGACCTACAGAAGCGTGGCATTTTCTTTGCTACGCCAATGTATGGCGGGAATTGTAATGGGTTCTTTACGAAATCTTGTACAGACTTAGCAACTCTCTGCGCAAAGTATGAAATCCCACTGCAGTTTTTCTATCTGTTTAATGAATCTCTGATTACTCGTGCTAGAAATTATTGCGCAGATGCGTTTCTTCGTAGCGATATGAGTCACTTGATGTTTGTTGATTCAGATATTGGGTTTAATCCTCATGATGTTTTGGCGCTCTTGGCTCAGATGGACCCAGATGCTGAGGATAAGAAAGAAATTATGTGTGGACCTTATCCTAAGAAAACTATTGCTTGGGAAAAGATTCTTCATGCTGCTAACAGCGGTCTTGGCGATGACAATCCAGCTGATCTTGAAAAATATATGGGCGATTATGTATTCAACCCAGCAGAGGGTCAGGGGGATATATTCATATCCAAGCCATGCAAGGTTCTTGAGGGTGGCACAGGGTTTATGATGATACAGAGATCAGCTTTTGCTAAGTTTGATAAAGAGTATCCTGAATACAGCTACATACCTGACCATGTCCGTACTGAGCATTTCGATGGGACACGTGAGATTATGATGTATTTCCAAGCCCTGATTGATCCAAAGAGTAAACGATACTTGTCCGAAGATTATATGTTCTGTCAATGGATGCGAGAGGCAAATGTCGATACTTGGATGTGCCCATGGATTCAGCTGACTCATACTGGTAGTTTTACATTCGGTGGCTCTTTAAAAGATATTGCTCGTCTGGGTGCTTCGGCTACAGCTGATGCTGAACAGGTTTCAAAAATGAAATACAAAGGCAAAAAGGGTAAGAAAAAGAAATGAGTGAGTATATAAATTATTGGTTAAAAGAACCACCGAGCGAATTAGATTTTGCCGAGTATGAATATGACCTTGAGTATTATGGCGAAACAGATAATGCCAAGTATGAACATCTTGAGTATCCTGATTGTGATGGACCGATAGATTATAAGTTCCGTGAAGATGAGTTGATTGAAGAGTTTGCTGAGTATATTGACCAGACGTATGGTGGCCATTATGGCCAAGGTGGTCTTCAGTCGTCGGAAGTTATTGTTGACCGAGGTCATGGTATTGGGTTTTTCCTCGGCAACGTTGACAAATATAATGGTAGGTATGGTAAGAAAGGATTTCCTTCTGATCACCGAAAGGATTTGATGAAGATTATCCACTATGGATTTCTTGCTCTTTATGAGCATGATCGTTTAAATAAAACTGATGATATTGAGGATTTTTATAATGAAGTTAAGTGAAAGCACTGTTGAAGTATTAAAAAACTTTTCAACGATAAACCCATCCCTTGTTTTTAAAGAGGGCAACTTACTACGGACTGTATCACCACAGAAGAATATCCTAGCATCTTCTGTAGTTGCTGAGTCATTCCCTTCTGACTTTGCTATCTATGAGCTGAACCAGTTCTTGGGATTGAACAGCTTATTCGATAATGGTGATATTGACTTTGGTGAGAAGTCGCTTGAGATTGCGCAAGGTTCTGCTAAGTGTAGCTATACATACACTGATCCGTCAATGGTAACAGCTCCACCTGAGAAGGATCTACAACTTCCTTCATCTGAAGTTAGTTTTGACATGAGTAGTGATACGCTGAAGAGCGTTGTAAATGCTGCTAATCAGCTTGGTCTGCCAGAGATTGCGGTTCGTGGTGATGGTAGTACAGTTTCCTTAGTCGCAACTGACAGTAAGAACCCATCGACAAATGAATACTCTGTCGAGGTCGGTCAGACTGAAGCGACTTTCAAGTTCATCTTTAAGACCGAGAACTTTAAATTCATCCCTGATGATTATTCTGTTCAGGTTTCATCAAAAGGTATCTCCCACTTCAAGGGCGATCGTGTTGAATATTGGGTTGCTACTGAAGCTGGTAGTACATACGGAGAATAATTATGAATGTTGCTGATTTAGTTAAAAGTCTACAAAGCGGTATCGTTGAGGTTACTTTTGAAAAGATCAATGGTGGGGGTACACGGATTATGCCATGTACCCTGAACACAACAACTATCGCTGAAGAAACTGGCAGTGATATTAGTGTTGCTTCTGTAGATGCTAAGTCCTCAAATATTGCAGTTTGGGGTTGTGATGTGAGGGCATGGCGCTCGTTCCGAGTTGATACTGTGACAGGATGGAAGCCTCTGCCTGAATTTGAAATGGGTGCGCATCATGAAGCGAACGTGTCCGCATAACTGGAGATAAAAATGCTTGAAGAGTTTCTATGGGTTGAGAAGTACAGACCCAAAACTGTTGCTACCACGATTCTGCCTGATGGGTTGAAGCAAACGTTCCAGACATTCGTCAATCAAAACAATGTCCCGAACTTACTCCTGACTGGTACGGCTGGTGTTGGTAAGACGACTATTGCCAAAGCCATGCTTGAAGAACTTGGCTGTGATTATATTGTAATCAATGGTTCTGACGAAGGTCGATTGATTGATACTCTGCGAACTAAGATTAAGGGATTCGCATCCTCAATGTCACTGTCTGGTGGTAGGAAGTATGTTATCTTAGATGAGGCTGATTACATGAACGCAGAAACTGTACAGCCTGCTCTCCGCAACTTCATGGAAGAATATAGTGCGAACTGCGGATTTATTATGACATGTAATTTCGCTAACAAGATAATCGAGCCTCTGCGGTCACGATGCTCGGTGGTTGAGTTCAAGATGAGCGTTGACGATAAACCCAAACTTGCGCAACAACTGTTCAAAACAGTTTGTGGTATATTGACTAGCGAGGGTGTTGAGTTTGATAAATCTACAGTTGCTGAAGTTGTCAAGAAGCATTTCCCTGATAACCGCAGGGTTCTAAACGAACTACAGAGATATGCTGCTACAGGTAAGATTGATGCTGGCATTCTGGTCAACTTCTCCGAGCTTGGGATGAAGGAACTTATGGCGTCAATGAAAGCCAAAGAGTTCACCAAAGTTCGTAAGTGGGTTGCTCAAAACTGCGATGGCGATACAACTGCTATCTTCCGCAAGATCTATGACTCTGCGAATGATTATGTCAAAGCGAACAGCGTTCCACAACTGGTAGTTACGCTTGCCGATTATCAATATAAAGCTGCATTCGCTGCAGATCCTGAGATAAATATGATGGCAATGATGACCGAGATTATGATTGACTGTGAGTGGAAATAATGAGAAGTATAATTTACGATTTTGAAACTCTAAGCCAAAATATGTTTACTGGCGCAGCAGTCAGTTTGGCTGTCTTAGACTTTGATACTAATAGGTTCACAGATGGAGAAGGATATACATACGAAGAACTTCTCGATGATGCATTAACTATTAAGTTTGATATCAAAGAACAAGTCAGTAAGTATGGTCGATCAATCCAAAAGAGTACGCTTGATTGGTGGAAAAAGCAGGGAGCTGAAGCGCAGAAGCAACTACAACCTTCCGAGGATGATGTTTCTATTTCTGAGTTATATGATTGGCTCACTACTGAATTTGAGATCCCGAAGTATAAAGCTGTTTGGACTCGAGGAAATACGTTTGACCCAATATTTCTCCGAACTATCCTTGAGTCTGCTGGCGCTTCTGACCCATTCAGTCAGTGGTGGGCGATTCGAGATACACGGTCATTTCTAGACGGTATGTTGTATGGCTCTGGTATTAAAAATACATTTATTCCTGAAGACTTACAGGAAAAGTTTATTGGGCATGACCCCAAGCATGATATCGCTATGGACGTTATGCGCATGCAATATTTGGTGAGACTATGAAGAAGAATCCTAAGATCAAAATGAAAGGTGGTGCTGAGTGGGATGCGCTGACATCTGCCAGGAAATACTACTGCTATTTGGCAAACTCAGGGGTTGCTAAAAAGATCAAGAGGGGGTATAATAAAAGATTCCGAAAGGATGGTAAAGATGAAACGAACAGGGTTGACTAAGTGGTGGCGGATATGGGCAAAGTCCCTCGGCGAAAAGGTCGGTGAGACTGACCGCCAAGCCAACGCTGTCGCTGCCATCAGAACCTTTTGGTGGATTGTTCATATTGTAACTTGCTTTTTTATTATAGCAGGCAACTCAAAAATGTTAGGACTTTGGTAATGAATCCGTTTGATTATATAAATGCTATTAATACGACCAAGAAAAACCTTATGGTCGGAACTGAGAATGATCGATTGGCTGAGAAAGGGTATGATCCATTCTTGACCAATCGAGCACTCTCGTATCACAATGACACTATCGGTGTCGCCAATGAGATGAACACTCGTCACTATCTAGATAAAAAGCTCCAGTTTCTGTTTTTACTAAATAATGTTAGACCCAAGAAGCGTTTCGCCAAATGGGTAAAGAAGCAGAAAGATAGTGACGTGGCAGTAATTAAAGAGTATTATGGATATAATGATATCAAAGCAAGGCAGACTCTCACTATTCTAACTGATGATCAATTAACGGATATAAGAAAAAGAATAGATAAGGGCGGTCGCGATGCTAAACAGCATGATAGAGGTCAATCTGAAAGATGATGATGACTTCTTAAAAATTAGGGAAACTCTTACCCGAATCGGTGTGGCTTCACACAAAAATAAAACTATTTACCAATCATGTCATATCTTGCATAAGCAAGGTCGATATTACATCGTACACTTCAAAGAACTGTTTGCTCTCGATGGAAAGCCGAGTAATTTCGGAGAGGATGACGTTTCTAGGCGAAATACTATTGTAAACCTTTTATCAGAGTGGGGATTAGTCTCTCCAGTTGATTCTGATAAAAGCAAAGATCCAGTTGCGCCATTGAATCAAATCAAGGTTCTTCCGTTTAAAGAAAAGGATGAGTGGAACCTTGAAGCTAAGTATAATATAGGAAAGAAATTTTAAATTATTGAGGAATTGAGAATGTCAAATTTTATGAAAGTGAAAGAATTTATGAATACGTTTGATCAAGATGTTAAGGCTGCGCCAGAGTATGCTGGTGATGATGTTGCCGCCTTGAGATACGAATTGATCCGTGAAGAATTACAAGAACTGTATGATGCGTTTGGCAAAAAGGATATGCCTGAAGTTGCTGACGCATTAACTGATCTGTTGTATGTTGTATATGGTGCAGGGCATTCATTTGGCATTGACCTTGACGCTTGCTTTGATCATGTTCATGCTTCCAACATGAGCAAGCTAGGTGAAGACGGCAAGCCGATTTATCGTGGCGACGGAAAGGTACTTAAAGGTCCAAATTATTGGGCGCCAGATATGAAGCAATTTGTGTAATGAAAATGCACATGGGCTTTTGGAGCCCAAACCATGAGAGCCAAGGTGTTATAGATATAAGGGTTGAGTGGGCTCGCAAGTGGATGGTCGCCATGGACCTTATTGAAAAGACTGGTCGCGGAACCAAGCGTGTAATACAAGCTGGCGGTAATGTTGGCATATTTCCTGTTGGGTTATCTCAGCATTTTGATGAAGTGGTTACGTTTGAGCCTGTCCCTGAAATATATGAATGCTTGCTCAAAAATATTGAGCCATACGAAAATATAAAACCATTCAATCATGGGTTGGGTGAAAGTAAGTATTCAGCAAAAGTTGATTGGGAACAGAAAGGCAATTCTGGTGGAACCAAGATAAAGAATTCTGAATCTGGTTCTTTGAGCGTTGTTAGGTTAGATGACTTTGAGTATGATCAAGTTGATATGCTTTGGCTTGACATTGAGGGGTTTGAACACAAGGCTCTACTGGGCGCAAAGGAATTAATACGGAAACATTCTCCAGTAATAATATTGGAAAACAAAGGATTTATTCCCGAATATCCATCAGGCGTTGATGGTTCTGATGA
>Ga0209603_1005404_pt1 | contig 10294 bp, 9 predicted proteins | sample COGITO_mtgs_1206_FD_184812 | JGI IMG/M metagenome (GOLD analysis project Ga0209603, IMG submission 184812) | Pelagic marine microbial communities from North Sea - COGITO_mtgs_120607 (SPAdes) (version 2) | ecosystem: Environmental > Aquatic > Marine > Epipelagic ... | reverse complement strand
TTTCTATTTTGTAGCCTTGTGACAATAACAGTTGAATGCTTAGAAGGCTAATACCTATAAAGTGTTTGGCGAAACGATTCATGTCTTTCAAGTTTAAAAACAAGATAGTAAAAACTTATATTTAAATGAATGTTTAGAAGAAGTGAAGAAATCAGATTTGCTTAAGAATTTCTATCATAAGATTGATAAGTATCGATTATCAGTTGATAAAGAAACATATAAAAAGAAGTTTAAAGCATTCTTAGAAAAAGAAATGGAGTTATTGGAGTGTAAGAGTATAATCGTTGTGTAATGTTACAAACTGCGCCCACCTGTAAGCACACCCCTAAAAAGAAAAAACCCGTAAAATCTTATAGTAAAGGATATTACGGGAATTTGAAGTGGTACCTCCAGTACTAAAACCAATATCATAACTAATTGATATACAGATATATAAAAATTTAAATTTACTTAATTTGGAACAAAAAATGTTCCATTTGGAACAAATCTTGTTCCAACCTCTGTTAGATTTGGCAGAAGTTATTTTCTTAATTTTTTCTCACTTTTTCTTTACGTTTTCTAAAGTTTCTAATACTTATATGTAGAACCAATTGTTCTACTGAGTTGTAGATTACTCTAAGAAATACTTAATCTACCGAGATACTACACCTGACACATGGGGGAAGTACCCAATAATGACCAACACTCACCGATAGGTAAAACCAGTCATTAGTGTTCCGAGAGGTAAAGAAGAAAGGTCTGAACTCGTAAAAATGCAGATAGGTTGAATTCTTGTTTGAGTGTCTGTTAGATTCAACTGAAAAATGGAAATAGTTTTTTAAAAGGGAATTTCCCTTAATGGACTCACTATATCTAATTGTGAAGTAGTAGTTAGTTTTAAATAAAAGAAAAGTTTAAAATAAAGAGTATCAACCTCGAACTAATTAAGTATTTCAAGTACAAGGTTATTACTATTTTATAAAATACTCTGAAAGGAAATAATATGAAAGAAAAGATAACAGATGAACAAGCAAGACATATGGTAGATATGCTAAAAAAGAAATCAGAACTGATAAAAAACTTTTCTCATAAAATAGAGAAGTATAGATTATCAGGTGATAAACAAACCTATAAGAGAAAACTTAGAAAACTATTAGAGAAAGAAGAGATAAAAGTATATGGAAAAAAGATTGAGTAAAAAGGATTTAATGGAACTCTATGGAGTAGATAGAGTAACCATAGAAGATTGGAGAAGAAATAGAGGATTGAAAATGATAGAAGTATCTACCCATTCCAAATACATCACAGAAAAGGATTTATTAGTGTGGGAAAATAGTTTGAAAGGGAATTCTTTAGTTAAGAGGTTGAATAATCAAAGTGTATCAAAATGAAGTAATAAGAAGATTTGATAGACTCTTCTATAAACTTTTGAATTGAATAATGTATCAGTATTTACAGGTTGAGGTTTCTTGTAACTGAGAAAATACTTTTTCACTAAACCTTAATCGGAGTGGTTTTTATATCGGAGTTAATTTTTTCTCCCTAAGGAAATGATAGGGTAAAACTTGAGAACATCATTTTTTGTAAATTTAGTATGTGAAAATATACCAATACTTCCTTATTTCTCTTTTTTTCTTAGGATGTGAAGAGGATAGATATTACCCTTACCCTTGTAAAGATGGAGGTTGTGATTCAGTATTTTTCGTTGATGAACCAAAAAACTCACGTTTAGATGAAAATGGGTATTGGAGAGTTCCCTATCAAGGGTTAAATTATTTCACAGTAAAAGGTCAAGTAGATGAATTACAAGATGATTATGTAGTATATGGTGTTCCTTTAGTTGAAACCGTTTTTGATTCAGATTATTGGGTTTGGATAAATAATTTAAGTTTTACAATTCCTGTATACTCGGTTCTTAGTTGGTTTACCGATGGAGAGTTTAACAATCCAATTCCTGTTGGTGAATATACTATATATCTTACCGATATATTTGATAATGAACCACCACTCAATATAACTGGTTATCAAATAACTGAAAACACTTGTATGGATTGTCCATACACTCCAACCCTCTTTGGGTCTTATTCAAAATACACTTACAAACCACAACATTCATTTTACATGGATGAAAGAATGGTTGGAGATTCTTTAAAGGTTTTTGTGAAAGTAATTTTTAATTCTGATATTGGAGAACGAATTGAAATGGAACATGTTTTAGATATTATAATAGATTAAACAAAGAAATAATATGGTAAGTTTTATTTATAATTTAAGATAAATTTGATACTTCGAAAATCATTTACTATGTCAAAATCTTTTTTTATAATTCTTTTTCTATTAAATAATAATATAACTATTAAAAATTGCAGTGATATTGAAAAATCAAGGATTCAATTTTTATACAATGAAATTAAAACCCTTGAAAATGGCACTAAGTTTGACATCAAAGATCTTTTTCAAATAATCATTCCCGAATATATTTTATTTTCAGAAAAGACAGATTTTTTCGAAAAAAAGGTAATTAAAGTTTATTACTATTCAGGATTAGATTCGTTTAAAAAAATCTCAATTGGACCTTTTCAGATGAATATTGATTTCATTAAAAACTACTACACAAAGAAAAAAGAGTATAACGAAATAATTGATGGGCTTGGTTATTATTCATCATTAAAAGTTCAATGGCAAATTTTAAATAATTATGTTAATCAAAATATAGACTTGAATCATAGACAATTAATCAATAAGTATAATTCTGGAAGTGTCAATTCTGAATTTGAATTCACAAAATTTAACAATAATAAATCATATTATGAAATATCTAAAACACTATGTGACTGTATTTAATTTAGTTTTTTTTACCATTTCTTTATCAGGACAAACTTTCAAAGAAATAGGGGAATTCCATGATAATGGAAAGAAAAAGACTGAAACAATTAAAAATGATGAATTAGAAATAATTAGAATTAATGTATATGACATAAATGAAGAATTAATTGAGTATACAAATTTTGACCCTAAATCAGATGTTAAAGAAGGGGAATTTATGCAAGGTTCAAATATGGGGTATTTTAAAAATGGAGAGTTAAATTGTGACTACTGTGTTGTTATGATCCCTAAAAGTCGAAATAATGTCATATATAAAGGTAGCTTTCATAATGGTAAACCCGTTGGGATGATTGATGTATATAAAGTTTATGAAAATAGAAATTTAGATAGATATGATCCTTACATCAATTTTCTCCAAGATCAAAAAATAGATAAAAGAATTTTTTATTCATCTTTTAAGGGAATTCCAATGTTTGAAGAAGAAAAATTATTTACACTTAATTTTGATGATAATGGAAATCTTGATGGAGAACAAAAAATAATGGATGAAATCACATTTTATTACAAAGATGGACTTCTAAATAAAATTCTTACCATAAACAGTAAAAAAAATCCTATTTATAAAGATAGTATCTCAAGAGATAATAAAATTTGGAAAATAAATAACAAATACATAAAAAATAATGGATGGATATATTTCTATTTCAATGAATTTAAGCTTGATCGAGGATTTAGTTTAAATTCAGTGGAAAAAATCGAATCTGATGAATCTAAAAGGTTGCAAAGTGATCTAATGTTTTTTGGAGATGAGAATACACAATACAGTTCTGGACTACCATTAGTTGGTATTGAATTTAACGGATATGGAGATTTAATGGAAAACGGTCTTTATGAAAAAATCTCATCTAAAAGAGACCTTAAAGATGATTTTCTTCTGAATTTATTTATACCACTACCTGTCGAATTTTATGAGTTTGATATTAGAATTAAAGATATTCCAATATTGAAATGGTTAAATATTAAAGACATTGAATCAAGAGAAACCAAAGATGAGTTTGGAAGAAAAATAGAAGTGGTGAAAACAAAAGATATCTTTGAAAAGATAAATGGTTTTATTGGAAATAATTTTTACCCAATTAAACAAGTTTATATCACTGATGATATAGACCCATCTTCTTCAGAAAAAGTATATTATAAGACCTATGAAAATTATCATAAGGAAATTATAGAAATTTCTCAAAACTCTTTAGAAAATCAAAAAAATAGACTATTAAATTCAAGTAAAGTTCCAACATCAGAATTGAATAATTCTAAAATTAAAAATGAAATAGATAAGAGTAAGTTAGAGTTGTGGTTAACATCGGACAAAAAAGAAAATAAAAAGAAATATAATATCGCTTTAAAATGGACATTAAAATCGGTTTCCGGTTTATTAAAAATACATCAGTTAAGTTATAAGGGCAACCTTAATCCTTCTCAAGCATATTTTAGATATTTTTTTGAAAACACAGAATCGCTTGATTCGTTTTCTGATTATTTGATGGAAGCTGGTACTCACCAGATTATAGAAAAAGATTATAACGGTCTTATTCTAACAATTGGCCCAAAAAATTAACTCTAATAAATCAATTTAAAGTATAATTGGTTTCAATAGATAAGAGAGTTTTTATTTTTTTAAATATCCATCAAACACATATCCTTGATATTCTCTATTATTGATTATTGATTTTACTTTAACCCAAAACCCATCAATATTTCCTTTAAAATTTCCTAAAGTATCATAATCCTTAATGGTTAAGGATCTATTAGTTCTTTCCAAAATCTCAACTTTATCTAAATATTCAAGTTTTAATACTACGTTAGAAGAAGAAGAGGGTTGTGATCTGAGATTTAGTCCACTTTGAGCATTCACCAAAAATTCATTTTCTAAGAGTATATCATTTTTATCTACCTTAGAATTATCAATCTTATTACTTAACCCTTTATATTCATTATATAGTTTTCTTAATAAAGATGAATCATCATTTATCTGTTTTTGGAATCTTAAAATAGATTTTTTAACACTTGGAATTTTATCATCATAAATACTATTTCTTTTGAAAAAACTTCGTTCATCATACTGATTATAACTTTTTTCGTTAGTTACTAAAAACAAATTATAGTCTAATCCATGATAATCACTATAAAAATCAACTGTAAAATCACCTGTATTAAAGTCTATATTAAACACATAATATATTCCTTTAAAAGGATCATTATATCTTTCGTCTTCTATTGTCAAAGGTCTAACATAGACCTTGTATTTGGAGTCATTAATCTTTTCAGATAAGTAAAAACTATTCCTAATCAAATCTAGTTGATCTTTATTTTTTTCACCAAATCTGAGTTGATAGCTAGGGTCATATATTAGATGTTTAATAATAAATGTTTCTTTTGAATCATATCCATCATCTATAAATCTTGTGTGAATATTAAATCCAGGAACAGTCCCTTCAGAACCAAATTCTGGAAAAATATATAAATCTGTGGGATAAACATAACGACCATCTATTTGAGGCTGACCAGATCCTTGAAAATGATAGTCTAAATTATCAAACATTGCAGTATCATCATCCCCTCTGTACCTTTGACCACTGAGCAGATAGGGAATATGATCTGTCTTATTAACATTTAACCAAAACTTGATTAAGTTTTCAACTTTAAAGTTTTCTACTACATCTTTAAATTCGTCATAAGAATTTATATTGTTTTTAGGATAAGAAAAAATTAACCACGGATCTGTTACTATTTTTTTTAATTCATCATGGCTCATTATTTTTCTATTCATCAAGTTCTTATGATCTCCAGGACCATATTGATTTTCAACACCCGTTTTTTCAATCTCAATATCGTCATTTATCCATCTTTTTTGATAAATTATATTTCGATTTTCATCAAATACTATACTATCTAAAGGTTTAGTTCTAAATGAGAATTCAGTGTATCTAACTGTTGATTTTATTAAACCATTATTAAATTCTATAACTTCTTTTTTTCTTTCTGTAGTCCAATTAGAAAATCCAATACCCGTGAAGGGTTCGTTTTGATAGTAATAAGTTCCTCCATCTTCTGTAATCTCATTTAAAAGTACTTCTTGTTTTGAACAGCTTACGATTAAAAATATAGTAGTAAAAAAAGTTAAGTATTTCATTTTGTTAAATTTGATTAAAATTTGTCACGTATGTATGTTGGATATATTCCTAAAGTTTTTTTAGACAAACATTTTTATTCTCAATTATCTCTTTGTTACAAGATAAGATAATAAAACAATATCCTAAAAATAATTTAAATATGGCTTTTTGTAGTAATTGTGGAATCAATATAGGGAATTCTAAGTTCTGTAGTGAATGTGGTGAGAAAAACTTAAAACATGATATATCAACAGAAGAACCAAATGAAATTGAAAAAAAGGATAAAAATATTCCTAAAATAAAAACCTTAGAAGATTTAAAAAAACATCTTAATCAAAATGATAACAGTCCTATTCTAGGTGAAATCACACTTAATAAAGTATGGGAAAAAAGATTGAAAAACCCCTTATTGAAATTTAGAACTCTTGATGATGAAGATTTAGTTCTCACTAAAGAAGGGATATATATGAGTGAAATAACAAAAAGTTATTCATTTGAAAAAAATCAAAACAACCCTCTAGAATTAAAATATTTCGATGCTTCAAAAAGATTTGATTCTAAAAACGGGAAATATACATTTAGATTTAAAAATGATGTTGATAAGGATTCATTAGATGTTCTTTTGAATTTTATTAATAAAATATCTGAATCAAGAATAGGCGAAATAAACAAAGTCAAACAAAATCCGAAGACTAAATCACAACAAAATCTTGAAACAGAATCCAAGAATAAGAGTGTTTTAACTTTTGTTGTAATTATTATTTCTGTTGTAATTTCATTCGTAGTATTATCAGAAAATAAAAGTAGTTCTCCATCTAATATCCAAATCGATAATAACAAAACCGAATCAAGTATTCCTGATGGTGTTTCTGCTGCTTGTTTTTGTATGGATGCGCTTTCTGGGGGTTCGATTTATGGTTCTACATATGAACAAAAATCAAAGTGTAGAAAAATGTTTATCTGTTGGGATAATGCACAAGCAGATTGTTTGATGGGGACTAGTCAAATTTGGTATGAATGTATAGATTAGTAATTCTTCAAATCGTACCCCACAAACTTTCGATTTAACTCATCACAAACTCTACCTGTAGTTCCACTACCCATAAAAGGGTCTAACACTACATCACGTTCATTTGAACTCTGAAGTATCGGTAGAATCAATATTTCTTTAGGGAAAGGAGCGGGATGTTCTCCTTCGATATCCAATTTTTGATTTGCAACTGATGTTCTCACAATATCCTCATTCCAATAATCTCCCATATTCTTTCCCTTTATGTTGGGTAAGTATGGTGATATAGAATTTGAGTATTCTCCATTAACACTTCTATGTCGAGGTGGAAGAGATGGTTTCGTTTTGTCAGAGAGTTTGGTTAGTGTAGGGTAGTAATCATACTCCATTGATTTGGTTAGATGAAATATGAACTCATAAGAAGGAGTAAGATTAGATTTTGATGATGAAGGTTTGGGGTTTGTTTTAGACCAGATAATAGTGTTTCTAAGTATCCATCCTTGTTCTTGAAGTTTTATAACTACTCTGTGGGGAACGTTTTGAAGGTTTCCATTATAAAAGGTATCTCCAAGGTTTAAAAAGAAACTTCCTCTATCATTTAATACTCTCTTACAATCTCTAAGATGTTCTGATAGGTTTATTACAAATTCTTCTGAGGTTTTCTCATTTCCTAATCCTTCTTCTTCAGAATATCTTCGTTTGTTCCAATAAGGAGGTGAAGTAAAGATGGTTTGAACTTCACCATCGAGTAGCTCACTCATATCATGAGATGATTTCTGATAAAACCTCCATGATGAATTCTTGGTTGTTTTTGATTTATTGTTGGATTTGGTTTCTCTACTTTCTTTCTCTTTTATCTCTCGTTGTATTTGAAGATAAGATTGGTTTACAGTTAGAATTCCTTTATCTAAAAGTTCTATATGTTCTGGATGATGTTTATGAATAAAAATCAATCGTTGTAATTGAGAAGAAGAGATTCCTATTTCTTTGGAAACTAAATCTCTTGAAGAACTTCTGTTAGATTTAACAGAAGTTAAATCCGTTCTTCTCCCTTGTCCTTTTCTGTAATGCCCATCAAGTATTAGGTATTCATTAATAAGTTCCTTAAAACTCTTTATTCTCTGTTTATTGAAGTGTATTAGGAGTAGTTCTTCTTCTCCTTCTTTAACTTCTTTAACCTCAACCTGGACTTCTTCCCAACCTAATCGTTTTACAGATTCAAATCTTCTGTTACCACTGATTACTTGATTACGAGAATCAATGATTAGAGGTTGTAACAATCCAACTTCAGAAATACTTTCCATTAGTTCCTCTATAGAGGATAAGGTGTATATTTCTTTGTTCTTTGGATGATGTTTTAAAGTGGAAACTTTAACCTTCATACAGTGAAGGTAGCGAAGAATTTTGTGGTATGCAAGTAATCATAAATCTTCTTGAATCTGAGAGTCTTTTACTTACCTATTACTATTTTTTGGAAGAGTTCGTCAAACTTATTTTGGTCTATCCACCCCTCATCAAGGGAGTATTTAAGTTTTTCTATTTTATCTTTTTGTTCTTTGGAAAATGGGGAAGGGATTTTTTGTTGAGGTTTTTTTATTGACGTTTTTGAGGGTGTTGTGTTGTTTTCCTTGTAATCTAAAAACAAGTCATCATTTACAAGGGTTTTTTCTTTATCAAGCACCTCGTAATACATATCAAACACCTTTCTACTCTTGTGTCCCGTCATACTTTGTATTATACGAGTAGGTACTCCTCTTTCAATTTGTTCTCGTACAAAAGTTCTTCTACCTATATGGGAAGAAACTAAACTCCACAGAGGTAATCTTTCGGTTTTTTCTATTGTACCTACCAAATCCCAATCACGTTGATTTATTTCTCTGTTTAATCCTATTATTCTACAAACGTCTTTTATATACTTATTAAACTTATTGTTGGATATACTATTTCCTAATTCAGTTCTTGGGAAAAGATAGTGTTGTCCGTGTTTTCCGTTTGAGTATTTCTTCCATATCTCATACACTAACCTATTTCTTGGAACTTTAACGGGTTCCCTTTGTTGTCTTATTTTTTCCATATAAAAGGTAATCATACCTCTTTTATATCCTAAAACGGGATCTGTTTTATCATCATAAACTATATCACCAACCTTCATTTTAATCATATCTCCCCATCTACAACCTACGTTGGAGAGGAATAATAACATATCCTTATAAACCTCAAAAGTGGTGTATTTAACTCCTCTTTCTTTTCCGTTATTTCTTTTCCACTTATCTACTATATAACTCAACCTTTTCTCTTTGGTAAGTATCTTTTCGTGATCTGCATTTGTAAAACAAAACTTATCGTATCTGTGTAGTTTAATAACCTCATCACGTTTAAGAAAAATTATATCAAGGTTTTCATCATTACCTAAATAAACGTTTTTTGGTTTTCTTATTTGGAAGGAGGTATTATACTTTTCTTTACTCCACGTGGAAAAGGAGGAGAGTACCTTTATTCTTTTGTTTATTGTAGATGGTTTTAGTCCTTTTATATCATAACTCCACTTTATATAACCATACACCCAATCTCTGTCTATCTCATCAGGGAAAAGGAGTGTATTGTTTTTATTTTGGTATTGTTTGGTGTATTCTATAATCTGTTTTATACTACTCATAACTCCTCTTTTGGTACTTTCTCTTTGAGGGTTATATTCACCTTTTATCCATTTTTCGTACTCTACAAAAAGGGGAAGAAACTGAACGTCTTTTTGGGTTTTATCTTTTTTCTCTTTTCTTTCCTTTCGCAAGTAAGTCTTTACGAGTTCTACAATAGGTTCTTTGTCTTGTTTTTGTATTGCAAGTACTATACCATTTATCTCATCTAATTTATTTCTAATAAGTAAGTTCTTTTCCCTGTGGTTCTTATCTGTTGTTTTTATTGGGTTTTTAGAGGTTTTATCTCTCCATTTTTTATCCCAATCTTTAACTAAACAAGAAACGTTAGTGGTAATCTTGGTTCTTTTCCCATTGTAATAGTAGTCTATAACCACCCTAACCTCCTCATTATTAAATTGTTGAGAGGTGTTTTTCTTGTAGTCTAACCGGTAATATAGTCCCATTAATTCAGTACCCTTTTCATCTCTAAGATATAAAAAAATCTCCAGATATGGTACCCTATTCAGTACCCATTAGTATTTTTAGGGTATAAAAAAACCCATAACTAATTGATTTTATTGTTGTTATGGGTTTTTAAAAGTGGTACCTCCAGGAATCGAACCAGGGACACAAGGATTTTCAGTCCTTTGCTCTACCAACTGAGCTAAGGTACC
>Ga0209603_1005388_pt1 | contig 10305 bp, 3 predicted proteins | sample COGITO_mtgs_1206_FD_184812 | JGI IMG/M metagenome (GOLD analysis project Ga0209603, IMG submission 184812) | Pelagic marine microbial communities from North Sea - COGITO_mtgs_120607 (SPAdes) (version 2) | ecosystem: Environmental > Aquatic > Marine > Epipelagic ... | reverse complement strand
TTTCTGGGTTTTATGATTGCACCCATTGTCCAAATGAGCAATATAGGCAGTCAATTGACCGAAGCTTTTGCGGGTCTTGATCGAACACAAGAATTACTTTCATTGGAGGAAGAAAATAACCCCACGATCAGAAGTAAAAAAATTAAAAAGGTAAAAGGAGATGTGACCTTCAAAAATATTTCTTTTAGCTATGACAATCAAATAGAAGTATTACGCGACATTAATTTTTTCGCTCCTCAGGGAAGTGTTACTGCTTTGGTAGGATCATCCGGGTCAGGAAAATCTACCATTGCCGGATTGGTTACCGCTTTTTCAAATCCTACAGTAGGACAAGTTCTAATTGATGGAATTGATTTGTCAACAGTAGATTTAAGCAGTTATAGAAGTCAACTGGGAGTAGTGCTTCAAGATGATTTTTTATATGAAGGCAGTATCCGTGAAAATATTCTTTTTCCCCGCCCTAATGCATCCGAAGAAGATCTTCAGTCCGCTGTAAAAGGGGCTTACGTTGACGAATTTGCCGATCGATTTGATCTGGGTCTAGAAACCGTCATCGGGGAAAGGGGTGTAAAATTATCTGGAGGTCAAAAGCAGCGGATCTCCATTGCAAGAGCTTTATTGGCGAATCCTAAAATTGTTGTATTGGATGAGGCTACTTCTAATTTGGATACTGAGAGTGAGGCTTTTATTCAAAAAAGCTTGGGTGCTCTGATGCACAACCGAACGACTTTTGTAATTGCTCACCGATTGAGTACCATCCAAAAGGCGGATCAAATTTTAGTCATCGAAAACGGGAGTATTATTGAACAAGGAAAACATCAAGAACTTATTGCAGCTAAGGGAAGATATTACGAATTACATACCTATCAGTCGCGGATTTAGATAGATCTTTCTAATTTATAACAATTGGTGCTATTAAAACCATAATTATATAATAACCTTCTCATTCAAACCTCCTTATTGCTAACATTCTAAATTTCTACTAAATTACTGTTTTCATTATCTAAAATGATTTTTAATGTGGCTGTTTGGGGATATTTTTTCAATTCTATATTGATAATCATCCCAGCTATATATTCAATCTGATATAAGTAATTGCTTGCAAAACGAAAATTTAAAAAAAAACAAAAATTTATGACAAGTTTTTATTATGTTTGTTTGTTGTGTCCGCACACAATTTGTGCGCTTAATTTTTTAAAAACCATTTAACAATTAAATTTTTGAGTATGAGAGAATATGCTATTAGTTTATTTTTCTTGGTATTGTTTCAATTCGCCGGTTTTGCACAAGTTCAAGTTACTGGTGTAATTTCAGACGAAACCGGTTTACCACTTCCGGGAGCAACAATTCTTGAAAAAAACACGAACAATGGAGTAGTTACTGATTTTGACGGAAACTATTCAATTGAAATTACTGATGAAAATTCAGCGATAATGATTTCTTTTGTTGGCTACACCACTCAGGAGATTTCGATAGCTGGGTTAACAGATTTTAACTTTAGTTTGCAACCCAGTAATGAACTGGATGAGGTTGTTATTACGGGTTATGGTTCTCAACAAAAGAGAGACTTAACCGGAGCAATTGTTCAAGTTAAAAGTGAAGATTTTGTAAAAGGTGCCAACACCAATGCACTTCAATTACTGAATGGTAAAGCCTCGGGTGTTCATATCAGTCAAAGTGACTCGGCACCTGGTGGAGCGATCGACATCAAAATCCGAGGAGCTGGATCCATTAATGCGAGTAACGCTGTATTAGTCGTTATAGATGGTCTTCCTGGTGGTTCGCTTACTGCGCTAAGTCCAGACGATATTGAATCCATTGAAGTACTTAAAGACGCTTCTGCATCTGCCATTTATGGATCACGTGCTGCCAATGGTGTAGTACTTATTACAACCAAAAGAGGTAAAAGCGGAGATATGGTAATCTCTTACGAAAATTATTTTGGATTTCAAGCTGTAAATGAAAGGGTAGATATGCTTAATGGCGGTGAATACCTTGAGGTTTTGAGTGATATTAATGTCGAAGGAGGAGGAGATGTTCTTTCTACACCAGCCGAAATATCGGCTATGGGTGAAGGATACGATTGGCAAGACATTATTCTTAGAAGTTCTATAGTTCAGAATCATCAAGTGACCATGTCTGGAGGTTCTGAGACATCTAATTACTATGTATCTCTCAACCACCTAAATAATGAAGGGGTGATAAGAGAAAGTGGAGAAAAAAAATACAATGCTCGTATTAATTATGGGCTGACTCCTAACGATAGATTAAATGTCAATTTGAATGTCAGTATCAACAGATCTGAGATTGACAATGTAAAAATGGGAAGAGGAACCAATGAAGGTGTGGGCTTACTTGCTGCCGCATTGCTCTTTGACCCCACCATTGGACCTGAGGTAAATTCTGAGGGATATTATGATGTAAATCCACTTGTGGCCATTGAAAATCCAGAGGCCATACTTCAAGGATGGGATCAACAAGTGAGTAGCAATAGAATATATGCCACTGCTTCCGTAGATTATAAGATAATCGAAGGTCTAACTGCTACCGCCAGATTCGGAACCAATTTATCCGACACCAGACGTGATTTGTATGAAAATGACAAATTCCAAGTGGGTAGAGGGGTAAATGGAAGATCAACAATTCGAAATAGTGAGTCTAACTATTGGATTGCTGAATATCTTGCTGAATACACTAGAGAATTTGGTGATCACGATTTCAAATTGTTGGGTGGTATTACCTACGAAAGCAATACAACCAGATTTCACCAATCAGTTGCTTCTGATATGTTATCTCATGTAACCACAACGAATTTACAGCAGAGTGGAAATAGTGAGACTTTAAATGCAGAATCAGGTAAGTTCAAAAACACCCTACAATCTTCATTGGCAAGAATTAATTATTCTTTCAAAGATAAATACCTGGTCACCGCGTCAATAAGAAGGGATGGTACTTCAAGGTTTTCGGACAAATACAAGTATGCAACATTTCCATCAGCTTCTGTAGGTTGGAAGTTGTCATCTGAACCCTTTATGGAGAATAATGAGTTGTTCAGTGAGCTCAAACTTAGAGCGGGTTATGGAGAAATTGGAAATCAAGGTATTCAAAACTTTGAAACAATTACAACATTTCAAGCTGGAAGTAATGCGATCATAGGAGGAACAACCGCATCGGGTGCAGTACCTGCAAGAATTGCAAATCAAGATTTGAAGTGGGAGACAACAAAGGAGACAAATATTGGAGTTGATTTTTCATTGGCTAACAATAGGTTTTCTGGTAGTATTGATTACTTTGACAGAAACACTTATGACCAACTTTTCCAACAGCCAGTTCCTCTTACTACTGGATTTACAGCTGTTAGAACGAACTTTGGTCAGGTTAAAAACTCAGGGGTCGATTTTTCGTTTAGTTCAAGGAATGTTGACAAAGAATGGACATGGGATACAGATGTAGTAATGTCTTTCCTTAAAAATGAAGTTGTAGAGTTACCAACTTTTGCCGCCAATGTGATTTCAGGATCATTTGGATTTTCTGGAAATTATAGAATTACACAAGTTGGTTCTCCAATTTTATCTTTTTACGGTTATGAACTAAATGGTATTTTCCAACAGGGTGATGATATTGCTAATTCTGCTCAACCAAGCGCATTGCCCGGGCATCCAATTTTTATTGACCAAAATGATGATGATAAAATTGATGGTGCTGATCGTGTAATTCTTGGTGATCCTTTTGCTGATTTTACCTATGGTATCACCAATAGGTTTGGATATAAGGATTTCAGTTTAGAAATCTATATTCAAGGGGTTCAGGGAATTGAAAACTTTAGCAACCTAGCTGCTGAGTCTCTATATCCCATTAATAAAGAAAGAAATCATTTATCTATTCACTATTTGGATCGTTGGACAACATCCAATACGGATGCGGTTTACCCATCTGGAGTTAATTACACTTCATATTCTGATGGAACCAATAAGGTCAATACATACACCGTTCAAGATGCATCATTTATGAGGATTAAAAACATCACATTAAATTATAATTTACCCCTAAATAATGTGGATTTTATCAAATCAGGAAATGTCTATTTATCCGGTGAAAATCTGTTAACTGTTGCACCAAACTATATAGGTTTTGATCCGGACGGTAATTCAGATGGAACCGGTGTCTCCAGAGCAGATTTCGCAAATTATCCTTTGGCTAGGATAATCAGGATAGGATGTAAGTTGAACTTTTAAACACAAAAAAAATGAAAAAATATATTTTAATTTTAATTGGTTTAATCACTTTTTCTTGCTCAGATTTCCTAGAGGAAGAAGTTTTTACCCAATATGCACCCAGTGCGTTTTTAAACAGTGAAAGTGGTATCAATGCTACTTTGACTGCTGCATATCGAAAATCAAGACCAAATTATAGAGAAGAATGGTTCACCTTTGCGGAGTGGACATCTGATTTGATGCTCGAAAGAGGTGGAGGATATGCTGCACCTGCGGCTACCTTTGCAGAATTCAATTGGAATCCCTCTAATAATTTCTTCAGAAATATATGGAGAGATCGATATTCTGCGATTGGGGTTACCAACTCGATTCTTGACAACATTGATAATGTAACTTCAATTTCAGCTTCAAAAGTTGCTTCACTCAAAGCGGAAGCCACGTTTTTAAGAGCCTACAATTATGTCATACTTTATGATTTCTTTGGAAGATTGCCCTTAATTACTTCTGGAGAACTGGATCTTACCCCCTCAAGAGCAAGCGATACAGATACTAGAGCATTTATTGAAAGTGAACTAACTACCGCAGCTCAAAACCTTCCCGTTGAACCCGAAGTTTATGGTAAGGCTACAAAATCTGCTGCACTAGCCTTACTAGGACGATTCTATCTGGACACTAAGCAATGGCAGAAGGCCGCAGACACCAATAAGCAGGTTATCGATCTTGGAAAACATAGTTTGTTTCCAAATGTTGAAGGTGTATTTTCCGTAGAGAATGAAGGCAATGACGAAATGATTTTTGTTTTTGGATCATTAGCGACAGCTCCCATTCAAGCATTGGCTTGGAATTATACGCCCCATGCTTATCCCGTTGGATATAATACTGGTCAAGTTAATTATGGAGCTCAGTTTCAGCTTTGGAGATGGTTTGTGAATTCATTTCATGCCGATGATCAGAGAGCCAATGAGTATGACCCACCAAACGATAGATACGGGTGGATTCTCAAACAATACATCAATAAAGGTGGGAAGCAAATTGATTTAATGAATGACCCCATAACAACGGGTGTAGAAAAAAAATATCCAAGACCTGTAAAGTTTACTCCAGATCCAAATGGATTAGGCCCACGTCACGGAAATGATATGCCTATTCTAAGATATGCGGAGGTATTGATAAACAGGGCAGAAGCCTTAAATGAGGTAAGTGGCCCCAATCAAGAATCAATCGATTTGTTAAACGAGGTTAGACGTAGATCGAGTGCCCCTGATTACGTTCTTTCAAACTATCCTACTAAGGAATCTTTAAGAGATCAGATTCTAGTAGAAAGAGGATGGGAATTCCACGCTGAAGGACATAGAAGAAGATCTTTGATACGCCACGGTAGTTTTATTAGTGGTGCTCAAGCCAGAGGAAAAACGAATGCTAAGGCACATCATGTCTTATTTCCAATTCCTGAACAAGATTTAGATTCTAACTCTGCATTAGAGCAGAATTCTGGATACTAAAAATTTTAAAACCTCATCCCTTTATTTTGGGATGGGGTTTTTTTATTTTAATATTACACCTACCCAAGTTTTTTATCAAATCTTACTCTAAAACACTTATTAAGGATCGGAGAGCATTTCCTTTGACGTTCCAAACTTCAGGGTTCTCGATGTTATTGGTTAATTTTTTACTACACCATTGAAGCCCATTTTGAGTAATCTTTTTTCAAAGCAATCTGTGATTTTTGCATTTAACCCAAGAGGACAGTTGATAGGATTTTACTCAGAGGACTAGGATAGATTTAATTAGGCTGTGTTTACGCTTTCATCCTTGTTATCGCCAAATTAGAGACATTTTTGGTAGATATTTTTTATTTTCTACAAACATGATAATTGTTCAGTGCTTCCAAAATCTTTAAAATGAGGTTCTTAAAATCAAACTTTATGCAAACGTTTGCAAAAAATTTAAGAAAGGCAGTCTCAAAACACACTGAATTTAACATAAATTTATATTTAAATAATTCAATCACTAAACAATGAAGAAAAATGACAAGTATTGTATTCCTCGTTCGAGTAAATACAGTAAGCTAACGCTAAAGATGTGTTTGGCTATTCTCATTGCATTTGTTCCAACGGTAGGAATTTATGCTAATGCTGAAAATCCAAAGGACCTAAAAATTCAATCCGCAATTCAAAAAACAATTAGCGGATCAATTACTGACGACGATGGAATGCCACTGCCCGGCGCGAACATTGTCGAGAAGGGAACTTCAAATGGTGTTCAGACAGATTTTGATGGAAACTTTACCATCAACGTCAGTGATGAGAATGCTGTTTTGGTGGTTTCATTTGTCGGTTTTTTAAATCAAGAAATTGAAGTGGGGAACCAAAACAGTGTTGCAGTGCAACTGATGTCCGATGCGGAAAGCCTAGAAGAGGTTGTAGTTACGGGATATGGTTCACAAAGAAAATCTGATGTTACTGGAGCAATTAGTTCTATTAAAACGGAGGATTTTAACCGTGGGGTTGTAGCCAATCCAGGTCAACTACTTCAAGGTAAAATCTCAGGGGTGAATGTAACGGCTACCAGTGGAGAGCCAGGAGCAGCCCAAAACATTATCATTCGAGGAATTGGGAGTTTGAGATCTGGTACCACTCCATTATTTGTCGTTGACGGTTTTATCATTGACAATAGTTCTTTTGGAGTTACCAACCCATTAAACTTTATCAATCCACAAGACATTGCTTCCATTGATGTTCTAAAAGATGCCTCTGCTGCAGCCATTTATGGAGCAAGAGCGGCAAATGGTGTAATTGTAATTACCACCAAAAAAGGAACCATGGGTAAGACAGAAATGAACCTTTCTGTTTCTACTGCGATGTCAAATATTTCCAATAGTGTTGATGTTTTCAGTGCTTCAGAATTTAGAAATAAAGTTCCCTCTGTTGGTGGAACTCTTAATGATTTTGGGGGTAATACCAATTGGCAAGACGAACTCATGAGAACAGGTATTTCCAAAAACATCAATTTCTCTATGAGTGGAAATGTTAATGAGAAGTTTTCTTATTACACCTCTTTGGGCGTTGATGATCAGTCTGGTATTTTCAACAACAGTGACTTGAAAAGATATTCTGGACGATTGAATCTAAATCAAAAAGCTTGGGATGGTCGTTTAAATATAGATATGAATCTGACAGCCACAAGAAATGTTAACAATAGACCTAACATAGGTTCTTCTGTTGTTGACATGTTGCAATTAAACCCAACGATTCCAGTATATACCAATGGCGAACCCACTGTAATTCAAGATATGTTGAATCCAATTGTTCGCAATGATATTTATACCAATGAAATTGTAAACAACAGAATATTGGCCAATTTTGCACCTTCTTTGGAAATCATCGATGGCCTAACCTATAAGCTCAATGTAGGGGTAGATTATTCCTCAACCAACCAAGATATGTTTGAGAATCCTTATAATGAACTTGAAGGATATGAAGATGGATCTTTGTACAATAGGTTTACTCTAAATACTAACAGCTTGATCGAAAATACCTTGACTTATAATTACACTCAAGGAGATCATAATGTAATTCTATTGGTGGGGCATTCCTATCAGGAAGCTACTTACAGTCATAAAATTTATGAGTCTGAGGGTTTCTCCAATAACGGAATAGAACCTCGTTATCAAGATCAAATCAGTTCAGATGTCCTTCCTACTACGTTAAATGGTAGCGCTTTCATCAATGAGCAACAATCTTATTTTGGTAGGGTCAACTACGGATATGCAAATAAATACTTAGTGACTGCCACTCTCAGAGCTGATGGTTCATCCAAGTTTGGTGCCAATAACAAATATGGTTATTTCCCCTCTGTTGCATTGGGTTGGAATATCTCTAGTGAAGATTTTATGTCTGATAACGAAACCTTCTCTAACTTGAAGTTAAGAGCCAGTTGGGGACAAACAGGAAACCAAGACGGTATTCCCAGTAAGGTGAGTTTGGCAAGTTATAAAGATACTAAGGGAGAGAACGATACCTATCCACTAAGTGGAACAGAATCATCGATTGATGATTATCCCTTTGGAACAGTCCCTGTCCGAACTCCCAACCCCAACTTGCAATGGGAAGTTTCTACTCAGGTCAACGTAGGGCTTGATTTTTCGGCATTCGACAGCAAATTGTCGGGAACCATAGATTACTTCAACAAAGTGGCAACTGATGTTGTATTGTTTGCTACTTCAATTGACCCTATTCAGCCCACAGCTTCCAATTGGACTAATATTCCAGATATGGAAATCCAAAATTCTGGAATCGAGATAGCCTTGAATTACAATGGAAGTATGGGTAATGATATTACTTATGATATTGGAGGAAATGTATCTTCAATAGACAACAAGGTAGCCAATTCTCCATTTCAGATCCTGACCACAGGAGCTGCTACTGGAGCAGGTCAGACCGGAGCTACCATCAACGGATATATGAATGGTGAGCCCATCGGAACCTTCTATATGAAAGAATTCATCGGGATTGGTAGTGATGGATTAAGCCAATACAGAGATGTTGTAGCTGATGGAGAATCTCTTGATAATGATAGAGCCGCTCAAGGAACAGCATTGCCCAATATGATTTATGCTTTCTACTTAAATCTAAATTACAAGAGCTTTGATTTAGGATTAAACTTTAACGGTGTTTCCGGTAATAAAATCTTTAATCACACCAAAATGTCATTGTTTAGTACCAGTCAATTGGGAAGAAACCTCAATACTACTGACTTTGCTACCCTTTACCCTAATGAGGATAATAGTAATGCCAATGAGGTTTCTACACGTTATCTAGAAGACGGTAGTTATTTGCGATTGAATAATGCTACACTCGGATACACATTAGATCCTCAGATCATTGGTTTGGGAGATTTTGTTCAGAACATACGGTTGTCTTTAACGGGTCAGAATTTATTTGTAATTACAGATTATTCAGGCTTTGATCCCGAGGTAAATACTGGAAGCGACATAGGTGGTATTCAAACCTTTGGTATTGATCGTTTTACCTATCCTATGCCCAAAACGATTTTGTTCGGGTTAAATGCTTCATTCTAATTTAAAAAATTACTAAAATGAAAAATAAAATTAAATTCATAATATACGCTCTAAGCCCACTGTTCTTATTGAATTGTACAGACTTGGAGGAAGAAAGACTAGACGAAGCCGCCTTCGGAGAGCAAGCAGAAACAATTTCTGGAGCATTGGCACCAGCCTATGGATATATTTCATGGACTTGGAGACACACCAACTATTACGGCTTACAACTCATCACTTCGGATGAGGCAATCCTACCCTATAGAGGTGGAACTGATTGGTATGATGGAGGTAAGTTCATGGCTGCCCACAAGCATACCATTACACCTTCCAATAGTTTGGTAGGAGCTGGATGGGATAAAATTACGACCAATCTGTCAAGAACATTATCAGCCATAGAGGTACTAACTCCTTTGTCCGAAGCGGGAAATGCTGAAGCCAGTGGAGCTTTGTACGAAATGATTGCCCTAAGGGCATACCTGAATATGTTGATGTTGGATGGTTGGGGCTTGGTGCTTCAGAAAGAAACCTCTGGAGTCTTGTCAACCGTTCTAAGAGGTCAGGATGCCATTGATAATATCGAAAGTGATCTATCATCAGTAGTAGATAAAATTAATTCCAATAGAGCTCCTGGTAGAATTTCACAATCTGCCGTTTGGGGATTCTTGGCAAGATTACATCTCAATGCAGCTGTGTATAGAGATCCTTATGGCACTCCGACCTTTACTTCTGATGACATGAACAAGGTTATTGAATATACCAGCAATATAATTAGCAGTAATAAATTTTCAATCTCACCTGAGTATTTTGATCTATTTAATGATGAAAACAACAGCAATCCTGAACTAATTTTTGCATTGGATCAAAGAGGAGTTCTAAAAAGAGAACACTCAAGATGGGCCTACTGGTCACTGGCTGGATCATGGTTTCCAAGACCCGAGCATCCAAGTGCCGATGGAACAGATGGACCCGCTATTACTTCTGACTTCTACCAAACATGGTTAGACGCTTATGGAAGTACAGACCCTGCCG
>Ga0209603_1005387_pt1 | contig 10306 bp, 10 predicted proteins | sample COGITO_mtgs_1206_FD_184812 | JGI IMG/M metagenome (GOLD analysis project Ga0209603, IMG submission 184812) | Pelagic marine microbial communities from North Sea - COGITO_mtgs_120607 (SPAdes) (version 2) | ecosystem: Environmental > Aquatic > Marine > Epipelagic ... | reverse complement strand
AAAAAGACCATTGATGAAAAGGCCTTTTTTATGTCATTTTGTAACACCAATCAATGGGGGAATAATGTGTTTGTTTCTCCTAATTCAGATATTGAAGATGGATTAATAAAAGTTGTCCTTATTCGAAAAATGAATCTTATATCAGTGCCTTTTTTTGCGTTTAGATTGTTTTCTAAAACGGTGGATAAATCCAAATATTATAAGGAGTTTTCAGGGAAGAAAGTTGAAGTCAGTCAGGCAGCAAACTTAATACATATTGATGGAGAACCAATTAGTCTAGGGCAGAAGCTTTTCATTGAAATTAAACCATCAAGTTTGGAGGTGATTCAGTAAAACTGTCTTTTCAAATCAAACAATAAACCTTTATACTCTATTGTATATCCTAAAATTGTGCTTCTTAAAATTAGCATTAGCAGCTTTATCCTAGTACAAAATAAAAGTTTTATTCTAAAAATAATTCATTCGAAAGATGGTAAGAGAAAAACGACAGTTTAGCAAAGAGTTTGTCGTCTTTGTAAGTTTGTAAGCTTCTTGTCGTCTTCTGTAAGCTTCCCTTGTTTTCGGACCATTCAAAAATAGAATTTTAAGTATTCATTCGGAACTCAATCGGGGTTTTATTTTTTAATGCTGAATGAGGTCTTTTATAATTGTACATCCATTTCTCTGTTATTTGATCAACTTCATCAATTGATTTAAAAACATATGCATTTAAAACATCTCTTCTGAAAGTTCCATTAAATCTTTCTATGTATGCATTTTGAGTAGGTGATCCAGGCTCAATAAATAATAACTTGATCTTATTTTCTTCACACCAAAAACTTAGTTTACCACTAATGAATTCAGGACCATTATCCACTCTTATCATTTTTGGTAAGCCTCTGCTTTCTTTTAATGCTTCAAGAGTTCTAATAACTCTGTGTGTTGGTAAACTTGTATCTGTTTCTATCCATAAAATTTCTCTGTTGTAATCATCTATCACATTTAACAATCTTATTTTTCTTCCATTCCATAATGAATCACTCATGAAGTCTATGCTCCAAACTTCGTTCATAGCCCCTGGTTGAAATAATTCTCGTTTTACACGAGCAGGTAATCTCTTCTTTGATTTTCTTCGAAGGTTTAATTTCATTTCAGTATAAATTCGATATAGTTTTTTATGATTGATGATATCTCCTGTCCGCCTTATTCTGTGATAGGATTGCCAAAAACCGATACTCACATGTTTTTGAACTAGCTCATTTAATACATCAATATAACGATCATCCTGCTTGATTTTCTTCTTGTATAAATAAGTGCTTTTCGGAAGCTCTATTAGCTTACACGCCTTACGTTGACTAATCTTATGACTTCCTATCAGATAAGATACAGCCTCCCTTTTATCGTCAGGCGCTAAAGCTTTTTTTCAATTAAATCTTTCAGAGCATTATTAACCAACGCCATCTCAGCATACATTTTCTTAAGTTCTGAGTTTTCTTTTTCTAATTCTTTAATCCGTTTCAGCTCTTTTAGATCCATTCCTCCATATTTGCTTTTCCAGCGGTAAAAGGTTTTTTCCGATATCCCCAGTTGCCTAGATATTTCGACTACTTTTCCTCCTTGTTCATACTCCTTCAGAGCTGAGATAATTTGACGTTCTGTAAATTGTGATTGTTTCATAATCTTTCCAGTTGTTTAAAATTAATAATTCAAACTGACGCATTCGTGCCTCGTTTGTCCAATTCTATTTTTAAATGGTCCGATTTAGGGGAAGACGACATCACCACAGAATTCAAGTTTTAAAATTATTTTTTTTTCACCACAGTTTAAGGTGTCAATTGTCCAGTCTAAACGAGAGCAGTCGATATCTGATTGTCCAAAGGTTTTTATAGTTGTAAGAAATATGAATACTAAAAAAATAAGATATGATTTCATTTTTTTGGAGTTTATTACAATGCACTATAACGATTAAAGTAATTGTCTGAACTTTTGATGCGTCAGACGATAGTCTGATGTGTCAAATTGATTTAATAACTCAAATGATTTAGAATAACTTGAAATTATATTTAATAATCCGTCTGTTAGTTGAGTTTGACTTTCAAAAAGTTTTTCTTGAGCATTAACTAATTGATTTTGTAAATCTTTTATTTGATGTATTTGAATGTTTTGGTTTAGAGTATATCCTTTTATTAAATGCTCTTTCAGTTTTTTAGTTGCCCACTTCCTAAACTCAATTCCTGTTTTGGACTTTACCTTGTAACCGACTGATATTATTACGTCCAAGTTGTATTGAGGAACATTTCTAGTTACTTCTCTTTGTCCTTCTTTTTGAACTTGGCGGAATTCCCGCCAAGTTGAACTTTTATCAAGTTCGCCTTCCTCATAAAGGTTGTTAATGTGCTCACCAATAGTTCTTCTAGCCTTACCAAATAGCTCAACTATTTGTTTTTCAGTTATCCAAACAGTTTCATTATCACCATCAAGAATTATTTGGAACTCATTATCTGATTGTGATGAATTAAAAACAACTATTTCCTGTGATTTTTCCATTTAGTTAAAGGTAAAACAAATTGTATATTTAATTAAATACAACGGTTAGTGTAATTTTCTGAAGCTTTAGACAAGGTGACGCGCAGCGGAACTTGTCTATGGCGTAGGAAAATTGCTTTAGCACCGAAGATAAATAAAAGGGGAGAACCTACCCAAAGCTTTTGAAATTACGCTTGTGTTATAGTTAGTTTTTTACTTTCCCAGCTTTTTGTAAGAATGTTGAATACTTCATCACCTTTTTTGTCTAAAACTTTTACAGGGATATAAATAGGAGAGCCGACTTTCTTGTCAAAACGTTTAAGCAATTTAAATTTTAGTTTGCCCTTGACTAGTTTATAGTATTTTTCTTTGTCTATAACATTAATAAGAATTATTGGTTCTCTATGGACAAGCACAAAATCAATTTTGGTGATGTCTTTCCAGATTATTAAGGTCTTAAGTTCACTGCAGGCGTTGTTTTGAATTCCTTTGTCAGTAATGTCTACGGCTACTGTTTTAGATTTTAAGAATTGGAATGTTTGGAGAAACAATTTACCAAATAAGAAGGCGAAACAACTAAACAACAAACTGGATAAAACGGTTAATGGGAAACTTTTAATTTTAACAGCTGGAATCAATGGAGCTATTGCAATAAAAAGCATAAGAATTCCCATTAATAAACAAACTATTGATAGGAGGATTAAACGATTTTTTTTGAAGTTGATATAATTGTCCATTAATTAACTATAACGTTTAGGGTAATTGTCTGAAGCTTTTAGACATGTGACGCGCAGCGGAACTTGTCTATAGCGTAGGACAATGGCAAGTTAGCACAGCGGATTGTTATTTGCAAGGAAGTCCAAAAAGCTTTTGCAATTACCCCTGTGTTATAGGCTTTTTTTCACAAGACAACCTTTAAAAAGAACCTGTTTTTAAGTTGGTTTAAATCCTTTGCCATACCTTGAAGGAAAATAAATTGACCGTATTCGTCCATGTTATTTTCTCTTCTTGTTTGTTTTAACCAATTATTGTAGAATTCATTGTATTCCTCATCGTTTAGTAATGGTAATTTGTTGTTTGAGATGTCTATTAATTCTAGAAAGTCTTGCCCTTCAAGTTTTGTCTTGGATTGTGGCTTTATTTTTAACAAGTCTAGTAACAATTTAAATTGTTTTTCATTTTCAAAGTTAAGGTCGAAAAAGATTGAATGGTTGTCAGCAAATTCAGACAAGTTTTCAAATTGCTTGTTTTCTAGTTCGTTATTTCCTGAAATAATATAGTTAACCATTTTTGTAATTGCCTATAACGATTAGGGTAATTGTCTGAAGCTTTTAGACATGTGACGCGCAGCGGAACTTGTCTATAGCCTAAGACAATGGCAAGTTAGCACAGAAGATTGTTAATTGCAAAGAAGTCCCAAAAGCTTTTGCAATTACACCTGTGTTGTAAGGCGTTTTTTATTTAAAGTTCAAGGTGTAAAGACTTGGTAAATATTTACATAAAGAATTTTCTTTTGCCATTTCTAGAACTGAAAATATAGCAATATTTCCATTGTGTTTTGTGTGAAATGCAATTCCTCTTAATGGTTCTTGCTTATAGTTTTTACTCGTTTCCATTAAGAACCACTTGAATTCCTTGTTATTTATTGCAATTTCCCCCTTTTCTATTAGTGTCGTTTGTTTGCTTGAGTCAATTTGTGTTACTCTTTTGGCAAAGTATGAACTTAATTCAACTGAGTCCTTTAGAAAGAAAACTCCTATTGATGGTGCCATTCCTTTCAATGTTGAATCCATAGGCAGTTCTTGTGAAAGAAGAATACCATTTTTTATATTTCTTTCTTTTGCTCTATTATGTCCTTTTGGAAAAGAGACATTAAAAGCTGAAGTAGAATACCTAACCAAGTTAGTTTCTATTTTTTTTTCACAGTTTAATGAATTTATATTTAGATCTTTTTGATTACTACAACTTGAAATTAGTAGAAGAGTTGAGAAGAATAGTAATAATTTCATTTTAATGACTTACAACGTTTAAGGTAATTGTCTGAACTTTTGACGCGTCAGACGGAGTCTGATGTGTCGGAAGTGTGAGACAATGGGATGCAAGTTATGAAGATTATTTGAGGCACCCACAAAAGGTTTGCAATTACCTATGTGTTGTGTGGCGTTTTTATTTTACAAATCCTAAAATATCCATTGTAAAATAAAAGTTGTTAGCTTCCTTTTTTCTCTATTTGACTTTCATCGATTATTACATTGAACATATTTCCAGAGGATTCATATTCTACGATATATTTCTTATTAACCCCAATTACTTTAATTTTCCCTTTAATTATAATTTCGTTCTGATCTGAATCCTCTGCTCTGTATGATATATTAGCCCCTACTTTAAATAATGAGTTTTTATTAAAAGTATCTTTTTCAACTTTGAAAAGCCTTTGATAGTTTACAACTTTTTTTTCGTTGTTTTTTTGTGATATTACTTCGATTTCATGAGGTGAAATCTTTGATATTTTATACATTTCATAAAGTAATCCATTTTTTACATAAACTTCTTCATTTAGATAATATCCTCGATTTTCAAATTTAATATCACTTGATAAAACTGAATTTATAGAATCATTTGATGATATTTGAGAGTTATTAAATGATATGATTTCGCCAGAAACTGTTACTTTAACTTGACTGAAAAAAGGGTATCTCTTGTTAACAAAGTCTAGAGTTAAGTTTGAAAGTACTTCACCATTTTTTAGTGGATAATGTTTATATAAATTTCGTTTAGCATCAAGAACTAAATTTTCTCTTTTAGTTCCACCAAGTCCAAGTACTTTATTTGTAGAGGCTGTTCCTATAGCAAATCCAACAACTTTAAAATTTCCGTCATTTATTACTGTGCTACTTGTAATATTTCCAAAATGAGATGCGCATGATGAAAATAGTATTATTGATGAAATAATTATAACTAATTGACGTGCTTTCATTTTTTAAGATATTTTTTGATGTGAAAAATTTTAATTGATAAAATTAATTAAATAACTATAAATCACTTCAGATATTATTTGTTTTTTCTCAAGAATATAAAATCAAAGTTGTTATGATAATTCAATGACACACAACGTTTAGTGTAATTTTCTGAAGCTTTAGACAATGTGACGCGCAGCGGAACTTGTCTATGGCGTAGGAAAATTGCTTAGGCACCGAAGATAAATAAAAGGGGAGAACCTACCCAAAGCTTTTGAAATTACACCTGTGTTATGGTTAGTTTTTTATTTGTAGTCTATTATTTGTTTTAAATGATGCTCTAAATGTTCAATGTAGTCATTGAAGAGAAATGCAATTGTAAAACTACTTTCACCACCAGTATTACACTTGTTTGATAACAAGCTATTTGGTATTTGATTAAATAACTCAAGAATTTGCTTGTTATAGAATAACCAAAAGTTGATTAGTTGTTCACTTTTAATTGAGTTGTAATACGAATGTTTATTCCATAAGTCCTGATTGTAAGGGATTACAGGTGTATCTTCGAATTGTGAGCGAACAAATCTTTGATGGTTATTTGTTGCACTGTCAATTAAATGCCCAAGAATTTCTTTTTTACTCCACTTGTTAGGTTTGTCTTTTTTTTGGAATTCCTCTTCTTTAATTTGTGTTAGAAGGTTTGGGATGATTTCAATTAGGTAGGCTAGTCTGTTTTTATTTGAGGTTTCCATTTAGGGTGTACTTTAATTAACCATAACGATTAGGGTAATTGTCTGAAGCTTTTAGACATGTGACGCGCAGCGGAACTTGTCTATAGCCTAAGACAATGGCAAGTTAGCACAGAAGTTTCTTAATTGCAAAAAAGTCCCAAAAGCTTTTGCAATTACCCCTGTGTTAGCCACTGCCTTTTAAAGCAGAAGTTAATTCCCATATAAATTTTAGGTATTTAGTTATAACTGAGTAAAAAGAGATTAATAAAATGATGATAGTTAACAAATCAATTAAAGTCCATGTCTTTGAATAAACTGATTTGACAATTGCTATGATTAGGTGTCCAAGGCTAAAAATTGAAAAAAAGAAAATAAATCCAATGTCAGCGCCTCCTGAATGATTAAAAAGAAAAAGAGAACAAAATAAGAAGTATGAACCAAACCATAGTAGTTGTCTTATAATTGATTTTTTTATTCCTTTTTTACTATAATAATCCTTCATGGTTATTAAAATCCTGGTGGGTTGTGGCTAACGTCCCGTGTATGGTGTCGTAGCACCCCGAAGGGTGCTATGCACTATACACATTGTTGTGTTTTCGTTTTTTATTTTTTTGCGTTGGCTTAGGCATACTCTTTTGCAAATGTGTATGACTTTAGCATTGGCATTATTCTATTTCTATTTTATCAATTTCTTTCATAATTCTGTCCGTTTCGGAAAGAGCAACTATGATTTTTTGATAATGTAAAATATCATCAAATTCTAAAGTCCTTTCTTTACGGTCTTTTAGCCATTTTTGAGCAGGTTGGTAGCCACCGATATAAAATTCCCAAGCAGTTAAAGGAACGTTATCAAAATACTGTTCATCATTTATCCAAACTTTACCTTTTGTATTGTCAATTGGTTCATAACCTATGTCTGTCTTAGTTATTTTTCTAGTAATAACATTATCACCGTTTACAGGATAGCTTGTAATGTAATCTTCCACTTTAGCTGATTTCAATAAATGAATTTGCCGTATTTCGCCACCTAACTGCACCAATTTCCAAAATGTTCCTTTGTCTTTCGGGTAAGGTACTTTGGGGAAATCTATTTTTAAAAACTCTTTATATTTTTCACGATAAGTTGGGGAATGCAATACCGCATAGACGTAATCTAAAATATCAATCGGGGCAAAAGTATTATCAGATGATTCCTTTTCAAAGCTGTAAAACAGACCAATTTTTTCTGCGATTAAATCAATAATATTTGAATCTAAATTCGGTGTCCGCACCAATTTTTTCTCAATAGATTGCTGTCCATTATCATACGGATAAAGATAGAGTGGCATAAGAACACCACCTTCTTTTGTCCTACTTGAAATAAAACACTGTTCAGACACAATATCAGTAATGAATATATGGTCAAATGGTAAAGTTGCTAATTGCCTGACGCAGACCAGACCGACATTGTCTTTTGCCATTGGTAAACGAACTTTATTCTGTGAGTATGCCACAAATCCCTTTCCACTGCCAGAGATAAAGGAATATCTTTTATCAAAAGGGCGATAATTAATCTGTTTTAACTCTGTTGTGTTTCCGTTTTGGAGTATATCTTTTTTGGCAAATTCTAATTTCCAATCTCGAGAATCTTTTTTAATCGAATATTTTTTTCGTAATTCAGATTCATCTAAATCTCGAAAGTCATCAATTATGCTTTTAAGTTCTGAAGATGAAAATTGTATCGCTAATTGGTCGTTCTTAGATAAAACACCGATTGTATTAGTATTAAACAATTCTTTAATCGAAAACCCTAAATCGTATTCTTTTTGAGATTCAAAATCCTTTTGGACAAAATAATACATTGGAGAATTAATTGGTAACTCTTTAAATTGAATGGAACTTAATGAATTATCACTTAAAAAATCATACTTAAACTCACGCTTACCATATAAATCAGAGTGCAGTACTTTACCTAGTTGATTTGGTTTCTTTTCCCCTGTTTTAACCAGAATATTGATTGAAACACCTTGCATTATGTCAAAGACGTTAACATCAATAGAGCCATCAGGGCAAGTTTCTTTTTTCTTGCTATTACCATGTAAGTCAATTGTATAAATCTTATCGTATGCCTTTAGTAAGTTCCATCGCATACCCCTAAAAGTCGGATTGTCTAAAAAGCCGTGAGGGTTAATGAACGCTAGAACACCACTTCCATTTTTCTCAATAAAATGTTGTCCGTAACGTAAAAACTTCACATAATCATCATTGATGAATTTCGAGTTTTGTTCTTTTAGTTTTTCTTTACCGCCTGGTTCTTTTTTGTAATCTTGCATTAAGTCCATAATCCAATCTCCCTTATTAGCACTTTCACCACTATAAGGAGGGTTTCCAATGATGCACATTACTGGACTGTCACGTTTAATATGATTAGCTTCATTAGCTTCACTACTTAACCAATTAGCAAATAAAGTTCCTGTGTCTGGGTGGTAATCTTCTAAACTATTAGTAAGGTAAACTCTTGTTCGTTGCTCTTTTGTGGGTTTAAAGCCTGTTTCTTTTAGCAATAAATCTAATTGCAAATGTGCCATTGCATAACTTGCCATTAGTAATTCAAAACCATTTAAACGAGGGAGCAGGTGATTTTCTACGTAACCACTCCAAATACCTTCTTGACCTTTAAATTTTTTGTTTACGTGTTTTATTACTTCTGCTAAAAAAGTTCCTGTTCCTGTGGCTGGGTCAAGAATCTGTACTTTGTGTACTTCTTGTTCTGTTTGTTTGTAACCAGTTGTAGAACGCTTGTCAGGAGTTTGTGTATTTACAGTAATTTTTGTCTTAGAAGTGTCTGCCAAACCTTGTGGCAAATCAAACTCTGTTTTTAGAATATCATCAACTGCACGAACAATGAAATTGACAACAGGGGCAGGAGTGTACCAAACACCTCTTGCTTTTCTTAGTTTTGGGTCGTATTCCGCCAAGAAAGTTTCGTAAAAATGGATAATTGGGTCTTCCATTTTTGTAGTCTTTCCGTAGTTTTTTAGAATTTCTTCAACGTTACAAGCTAAAAATATTTCAGTAAGGTTATCTACAATCCATTTAATTCGGTCGTCAATATCGGGTCCTGCTATGTATCCAAATAATTTTCTTAAAAACGGATTTGATTTAGGAATCAATTCAGCCGCTTCTTGTCGGCTAAAAGTATCTAAAGTTGGGTCGTGCAAACGTGCAGCAAACATTCCATAAGCAATGGTTTGAGCATAAACGTCTGCAAATCCTTTTGGTGTAATGTCGTGAATAAGAATACTTTTAAAAGCAGTCATTTGCTCTTTCAAAGTACTATCTTCTTGATTGTCTTCATCACTGGTCAAAGCCTTTTCAATAACATCAGAAAGAAGGCGGGCTTTGCCCGCCATCATTTCTGCTAATTTTTTTGAGCTTTTTATGTTTTGCCCAATGTGTGTACAAAAGTCTTTGATAAGGTTTTCAAACGTTGCAAAATTTTGAGGTAGTGCAACAATTCCTTTTTCAGTTATTTCTGCAATGGCGATTTTAGTAACAAACTCTCCGTCATTGTATAAATGAAAATCTATATAATCTGTGAATATCAGATTATCTAATGATGCTTTGTATCGGTCAAATTGTTCTTTGTTTACCGATTTCTTTTTTCCTTCTAGGTCTTTGTCACCAATGTCTTTCGCTTCAATAAATCCTACTGGAATATCTTTTTTAGTCAAGATGTAGTCAGGTGCTCCGCAAGATTGTCTTTTTGGTTCGTTGGTCGCCCTAACTTCAGGCACTAAACTTTCAATGAGTTGCTGTAAATCTCCTCTAAATGTGTGTTCTGTTGCGTTTCCGAGTTTGTACCTCTGATTTATGTTGTCAATGTAATTTTCTATTGTCATTTTCAGTTTTTCAATTTTTTCAAGCGTTGGCTAAAAAATAGCTCTTTTGGTTTTTCAGCGTTTGCTTCTGTCTCGGCAAAAACCAAATGTGCTATTTGCGCTATTGACTTTTCTCTAATGAAACACAACGGTTAGGGTAATTGTCTGAAGCTTTTAGACATGTGACGCGCAGCGGAACTTGTCTATAGCGTAGGACAATGGCAAGTTAGCACAGAAGGATGTTTTATGCAAG
>Ga0209603_1005383_pt1 | contig 10314 bp, 9 predicted proteins | sample COGITO_mtgs_1206_FD_184812 | JGI IMG/M metagenome (GOLD analysis project Ga0209603, IMG submission 184812) | Pelagic marine microbial communities from North Sea - COGITO_mtgs_120607 (SPAdes) (version 2) | ecosystem: Environmental > Aquatic > Marine > Epipelagic ... | reverse complement strand
GATTATTAAATCCTGACATTTCAGATGAAATCATTGCAAAATTCTCATTAATACTTATTAATATTGGACTTCCTCTTTTAAAACAATATAGTTTATTTGGTTCTTCTATGTTATAAAAACATACACCAAATGTTCCTTGTAATTCACACATTGTTTTATTTATTGCATCAACTATATCATTATTTTTATAATGATATGATAACAAATTAACAATAACCTCTGTATCAGTATCAGAATAAAAACTATAACCTTTGTTTATTAGAAAATTTTTAAGGTCTTTATAATTTTCAATTATTCCATTATGAACTAAAAATAGTTTTTTACTATTATCAATATGAGGATGTGAATTAGTTACATTTTTTATTCCATGTGTTGCCCAACGTGTATGTCCAATACTTACGTCACAATTTTCAATTATGTCTTTGTTATTTATTAAATCATTTTCTAATAAATCAATTGCATAATTATTATCATTTGTAGCTTCTTTGAATAAATGTAAATTTTTTTCACTGATATTGTTCAACATAATACCGGTTGAATCATATCCTCTATTAGATAAGTTTTTTAAACTCTCTAGTACAATATTATAACATTTTTCAAATCCAATATATGCTGAAATACCACACATTTAAATATAATTTATCAGACTAATTATATTTAAATTATTTTAAGTCTTTTAAATACTTATCAATGATAATTCTTTACTGAAATATTTGTCAGACTTCAACTCATATAAATACTTCCACAATTTTTTTCGTCTAGCAAATATAAAATAATTATTTGGATCATTTTCAAAATGTATTATAATTTCTATCATCTCATTTTTCCGTGAATTTTTTTTAGGAATTTCGTAATAATCTAAAATTTTTCCTAATTGTTTAACATTATAATTTATTGAATAATCTATTCTACTTGCGTATGCGTTATCTATATCTGTCAAATTATAACCTATTGGAGAATTTTCAAATGAATTTGTATAATAATCATTGCTATAATTACTTATTAAACTATTTTTTCTTTCTAATGTATATATCATATCTATATTTTGTTTTGATAAACTAAGACTTAGTTCACTAATTTTTTTTTCATTATTTAAAGTTTTACTTTTTTCATAATTACTCTTATCGTTTTCAGATATGTCGTAAATTATATTATTATCGTTCATATTTCAATATATTATATAGTATTTAATATAATATAATGTAAAATAAATATATTTAATTTACTTAATTTACTTAATTTACTTAATTTACTTAATTTACTTAATTTACTTAATTTACTTAATTTACTTAATTTACTTAATTTACTTAATTTATTTCATCCAAAATATCCATATGTTTGAAAATTATCTTATTTGAAATACTAGATACTTCTTTCTTTTTAATTTGTGTAATTTTTATAATATTATCTATTATATTACTATAATTTTCCATAGAACTTATCTCGTCATTACTATTCACTACTAACAAATATAAAATTTCTGTTATTTCTTCTATTTGAGTTATGTTATTTTCTTGTTTAATATACTCAATAATATTATTTTGCAGTTTTACAATCATATTATTTATTACTGATTTATCCAATATATCTATTTTCATCAAATTAATATAAAATTCACATAATGCTATTCTCGAATCATTCATTTTATTGATACTACATAATTTTTCATAATCATTATCGAAATTTAACTCAATTTGTTTATTAAATATATTTTCAAATTTTTTCAAATTTTTATCAAAATTTACTTTAAGAAATTTATATTTTTCCAACAAATCTCTATACAGTATTGCATATATATACGAATAAAAACTATTATTACTAATTATATCAAATATAATTTTTTCTAGTTTATTATATATCTCTTCTTTACTTTCAATATTTTTAATGTCTTCACAATCTTCAATGCTATCTATATAATTAAAAATTTGTGTTTTATTATTTTCATATGATTCTTCTGTAATTTTATTTAATATATTTCTAATATTATCAAATGTCTTATATATTCCTTCACTTTTATTAATATGGGTTTCTTTGAAATTACGGATATTATTCCAATGTTCATGACTCAATCTGTTTCTTCTTGTAATATTTATTGGATTTATTTTGTTTTGTTTCATAGTTTCATCTATATTTTTTATTAATGATTTTATTTTTTCATTTACATGTTCTGGTAATGTATAAGTAAATTTTTTTACCATAATCTTAATAAAATCATCTATTGTATATCTTTTTACATGCGCAATCATTATATATTATTATTAATAATACATTTTAATATATTTACTTAAATATTATATATAAAATATAATATATATAAAATAAATCATATGGATTTATCTAATAATATTTATGAAAATAAAACAATATCTTCATGGGATGACCTTGATTTACATATTAATTTAATGCGTGGTATTTATGCATATGGATTTGAAAAACCTAGTCCAATCCAATCTAGATCTATTTATCCAATTATTAATGGTAAAGATGTCATCGCCCAAGCTCAATCCGGTACTGGTAAAACTGGCTGTTTTACTATTGCATCTCTACAAATGGTAGATCAAAATATTGATAAAACACAAATTATTATTATTTCACCTACACGCGAATTATCTCAACAAATCAAAGAAGTTATTGATCAAATTAGTATTAACATGAAAAAATTAAAAATAAAACTTCTTATTGGAGGAACATCAACAGAAAATGATATTACTGAACTTAAAAATGAAGTGCCTCATATTATTGTAGGTTGTCCAGGTCGTGTTCATGATATGATTAGAAGAAATTATATTAATGCAGATGATATAAAATTACTTGTACTAGATGAAGCAGATGAAATGTTATCTACTGGATTTAAAGATCAAATATATAATATCTTTGAGTTTATGTCTGTTAATATCCAAGTAGCACTATTTAGTGCCACATTACCTACTGAACTAAAATTACTTACACATAAATTCATGAGGGATCCAATTGAAATTTTGGTGAAGTCGGAACAATTAACACTTGAAGGTATTGTTCAGTACTATATTGCTGTTAACAATGATGTTCAAAAATATGAAACTTTAAAAGATATATTCAGTAGCATTTCAATGTCACAATGTATTATTTATTGTAATAGTATTAAACGTGTTAGCGAACTTTATGATGCTATGAAACAAGATGATTATCCGGTTTGTCAAATTCATAGTGGTATGAATAAAAATGAACGACAAGAAAGTTATAAAAATTTTAAAAGTGGAAAATATCGTGTTCTATTGTCATCAAATTTAACAGCTCGTGGTATTGATATTCAACAAGTAAGCACTGTAATCAATTTTGATATTCCCAAATGTATTCATACATATTTACATCGAATTGGGCGTAGTGGTCGTTGGGGTCGTAAAGGTGTAGGTATTAACTTTATTACTCGTCATGATTCAAAAAAAATTAAAGAAATAGAAGAATATTATAATACTAGTATTGAAGAACTACCAAGTTCTTTTGTAGAATAATTAATATATAATTAGTTTAAAATTTGTCATTAATATAATAATTTTATTTAATGACAAATAGTATTTTCAAACTACCTATTGAATTTGTTGAAAAAAAATTTCAAATTAATGATAACATTAATAATGATTTAGAACTTACTACCAATCCTGAACATGATTCATTATATACATATGCTTTAAATCCAGTCAATAATATTGACAAAATGTCAATGAAGTTATGGTCAAAATACTATACAAATGATATACATTTTTTGAAAGATAGTCAAAAACTTATTAAAAATTATAAAAATGATATTGAATTCAATAATATTGATGAATCATTTAAAATATATAACAATCTACAAAATGAAAATAACTTTTGTGAAAAGTATCAATATATTGATACTAATATTATCAAAAAATTAAACAATAACACGCAATTTCTACAAATTCTTAGTATTTATAATTTAGCATCTCCAATTCTCTCATTAGCATTACCCATTTTATTTTTGATATTACCTTTTTTCATTCTTAAACTACAAAATATACCTATTTCTTTTGATAAGTATCGTGAAATGTTATCGGTATTGTTTAGTAAACATGCTATTGGACAATTTTTTTCAAATATAAATAATGTAGAATGGGATAAACGGATATATTTGATTTTATCACTTGGTTTTTATGTTCTCCAAGTTTATCAAAACGTTAATACATGTATTAAATTCTATAAAAATATTACAAAAATACATTTTGAATTGTTTAATATGAGAGATTATCTTAATAATACTATTAATTCTATTGATAATTATTTGAATTATTCAAATGATTTATCTACATATAAACCATTTAATGAACAACTTTTATACAATAAAGATATTTTATTGAAATACAAAAAAAATTTAGATAAAATTACAGAATACAAATTTAGACCAAATAAATTACTTGAAATTGGTCATATTATGAAATGTTATTATCAACTACATGAACATCCTCTTTTAACTGATTGCATTAATTATTCATTCGGATTCAATGGATATGTTAATAATATATGTGGATTGAGAGAAAATATAAATAATAAAAAAATTAATTTTTGTAAATACACAAAAAAAAAGTGTAAATTTAAAAATGTTTATTTCCCATCGCTTATTAATCATAATCCTGTTAAAAATTCATACGATTTATCGTGTCATAAACTTATTACGGGACCGAATGCTGCTGGAAAAACTACTATACTTAAAAGTACATTATTTAATATTATTTTCTCTCAACAAATAGGTTGTGGATTCTATGACAAAGCTAATATTAATCCATATGAATATATTCATTGTTATATTAATATTCCTGATACATCTGGTAGAGATAGTTTATTCCAAGCAGAAGCTAGAAGATGTAAAGAAATTTTAGATATTATCAAAAATAATCCTAATAAAAGACACTTCTGTATATTTGATGAATTATATTCTGGAACTAATCCATATGAAGCAATCGGTAGTGCTTTTGGTTATTTGAAATATTTAAGCAACTTCAAAAATATAAATTTCTTATTAACAACCCATTATATTGATTTATGTAAACGATTAGATAGCAATAAATTAATTAATAATTATCATATGAAAATTAATAATAATATTAATGAATTTGAATATACATATAAATTAGAATCTGGTATATCTAATATTAAAGGTGGTATAAAAGTACTTGTTGATTTGAATTATCCTGAAGAAATTTTATCAAATATGAATAATATTATTAATTCTATAAATATTTAATTCGTTCAATAACTATTTAAAATATATTTTAGATTTTTAATAATGAACACTCCCACACTTGAAAATATAAGATTTGGTGTAACATTAGGTTTCACCTTAATATTATGTTCTGCTACTTTTTATTACTTTAATAATAGAGTAAAATCTTTAGAATTAAATGTTTTAGAACAAAGTAAAATTTTACAAAGATTTATTGTTGATATGCAAACAAATAAATCAAATAATCATAATTTAGCCAATGAAACAGCTATAAAAAACGCTACAAATTTATCTGAACAAACATTCAATAAAATAGAAGTTTCTGATGATGAAAATAAAGTATTTAATAATCATAATTCCGATTCCGATTCCGTTTCTGATTCTGACTCGGTTTCAGATTCCGATTCTGAATCAGATTCAGAAACTGATTCAGAATCTATTCAAATTAGTGAAGTGGTTCAAACTAATATGAAAGTTATAGACATTCATGAAACAGAAAATAATGATTCTGTTGAAAACTATAATAATCACATTATGATGAATGTAAATAACGATATTCCAATTACTATGAATGAAAATAATAATGTTGAAAGTAATGGTATTTCTAGCGATAGTAGTACTTCTGATTCTGATTCTGATTCTGATGATGAGAACGAGAATAATGATGCAAAAATAATTGTAGAAAATATAATTAATGCATCCATTGATGAATTAGAAATTAATCAAGAACCCATAGAAGTGAAAAAAATTGATATTCATGAAGAAAAAGTAGATAATCATGTAGAAAAAATTGACATTGATATCAATAAAATGAAAGTAGATACATTACGTGAATTAGTTATCCAAAGAAATCTTGTTAACAATATGACAGAGGCTAGAAAATTAAAAAAAAATGATTTAGTGGAATTATTAGAAAATTAATTTATATTTTAATAATATATTATAATATAAATGAGTTGGGGTACTTGTTATTCAGGTTCAAATAATATACATTTTGATTATCCACCTATTATGGATGATGGTAGAAATTATGCATCGTGGCAACCTGGTGCTGTAATAAACGAAAATATTAGACATCAAAATAAGATTAACAGCAACTGGAAATATAGAGAATTTTTAACAAAAAATGCAGATACTATTATTAAACAAAATCAAAAAGATTCTTGTGATCAATGTGGATATTGTCCTATTAATAATAAATCCGTAGTTGAAAACAACGGTTCACCGTATTTATACAATTCTCCTTTTGAAAAATCGCAACCATACGGATATGAGGATAGTGACTTAAAAAATATTTATTTATCACGTAACGAACTGGAAGCACGTATGGTATCTCCTGCCATTAGTCAGGAACAAGTTGATGAACACATGAAAAATATGAATATGATGAAATAAATATATATTGGATTAGTAATTAAATATATATTAGCTATCTTATCATATGAAAATATTAAGTATTGATGTTGGTATAAAAAATTTAGCCTATTGTATTGTAGATACTTGTAATAATGATTATTATATTAATAAATGGGATGTAATCAATTTATGCGAATCACAGCATATTTGTCAGCACATAAAAAAAGATAAAAAAAACAAAAAGGATAAACCATGTACTAATAAAGCAAAATATACAAAAAATAATAATTTTTTTTGCAAAATACATGCAAAAAATCAAGAATACTATATTGCTACTACTGATTTAAATATGAAAAAACTAAAAAAAAGTAAAATTCAAAATATTATTGAAATATGCAACAAATATAATATAAATATCGACAAACCAAATACTAAAAATATTTTATTAGAACGTATTGAAGAATTTATAAATAACAAATGTTTTAATATTGTAAATGAAGCGAAAGCAGACGACTTTAATCTAGTACAATTAGGCAAAAGTATGCAAAATCATTTTGATGAAATTTTATCACAATCATCAATTGATACTGTTATTATCGAAAATCAAATAAGTCCAATTGCAAATAGAATGAAAACATTACAAGGTATGATTGCGCAATATTTTATTATGAAAAATATTTTGGATATTAAATTCATTTCTTCATCTAATAAATTGAAATTATTTGCTGAAAATTCTACAAAAACTACGTATACTGAGAGAAAAAAACTAGGAATTAGTGTTACAAAAGAAATTTTAGAAAAAAATCATAATGTGAATTGTTGGTTGGATTTATTCGAAAAACATAGAAAAAAAGATGATTTAGCTGATTCATTTTTACAAGCTTTTTGGTATATGAATTCGTCTTGATAATTTAATATATAAATTAATAATATTAATTTACTTAAAAAATATAATTTAATATATATAAATTCGTAATACTTAAAATTAAAAGTTATAATAATATCATAATGGAAGAGTTAAACGCTGAAGTCATTGATATTAGTAAAATAGATGATGGTCCTATTATTTCATTAAATGATGAAGTGGTTATGGAATCATCTAATATTAAACCATCCGTTAACTTTGGATCAGGAATAGAACTATTAATGAATGATAAAAAGAAACTTGGAGAAAGTAAAAATAATACCGAAATCAATATTGATGATTTGAATGATTTAGAAGCTGATCTAAATGAAGCAACTATTGATATTGGTGGACCATCAAAATCTATTAGTGAAGCTAGAAATGAGATGTTTAAACCCGAAATAAAAGTCAATTTTGACGAAAACATTAGTATTGGTAAGGCTACTGCAGAAGATAATGAACCAGAAAAAACATGGGATGGTTTTAGTAAATTTAACAATATCCCTGTTGACCCAGATAAAAATTTACCTGACAAACCTAAACTCAGTGCTGAAGAAACATTAAGAGAGAAATTTAAATATTTAAAAAAACTCGAAGATTTAGAAAAAAAAGGTGCTGTATTAACTAAAAAATATACCATGGATTCTTCTTTACTAGAAATGCAAGGGGAATATGAAACTATTATTTCAAATAAAGAAAAGTCCAACAGTGTTAAATTTCAAAGTAGAATGTTAATGGCTGCTATTACAGGTATTGAGTTTTTGAATAATAAATTTGATCCGTTTGATGTGAAACTTGATGGTTGGGGAGAACAAGTCAATGAAAACATTGATGATTATGATGAAATTTTTGCTGAATTACATGAAAAATATAAATCCAAGGCTAAAATGGCTCCCGAACTCAAATTATTATTCCAATTAGGTGGTTCCGCGATTATGGTACATATGACAAATACGATGTTCAAATCAGCTATGCCTGGTATGGATGATATTATGAGACAAAACCCCGATCTAATGCAACAATTTACAAGTGCTGCTGTAAACTCAATGGGTGAAAACAATCCTGGATTTGGAGGATTTATGAATGATTTTATGCCACAACAAAGAAATTCTCCTAGTATGGGAACAGAACAACCACCACCACCAATGGATACACAAACAACAAAGAGTACTAGATTTCAAGCACCACCAATGAACAGACCAGATTTAAATAGTGCAAGAAACAATGATGGAATTAATATTAGTGAACAATTTAGCAATCCCAGTAAAACATCGGCACCTAGACAAGAAATGAAGGGTCCTTCAAATATAAGTGAAATTATTTCTGGATTGAAAACAAAACAAACTAAAGAAATTCCGAAGGAAGGTAGTACATTAAGTATCAAAGAGTTAAAGGAAATTTCTAATGAAAAAATCCCAAGAAGTAAAAAACGTACAAAGAGTGAAAAAAATACTATTAGTTTAGATATTTAATTTATTTTATTAATTTAAAATATATCATGGACGTTCATAGTGTCATTCAAGACCAAATTAATCAAAAAAACAAAGAAGTAAAAACTTTAACTGAAGAAATTCAGAAAAATGAACGAGAAGTAATTAATTTCAGTGGTCAAATTAAAGACTTAGAAGGTAAAATTGCTTCAATTAGTGAAAATCTTCAAGAAAAAATCGATAAAAAAAATCAGATGCAGAAATCGTTAGAGAATTTTAATAATTCATATCAAGAATTACTCAATACAAGCAAATGTTTATTAGAACAAATGCAAAAAAATGATTAAATAATTAAATATATATATATTTATTTAATTATTACATATTACATTATCTGCTATATTTTTTATTATTTTAACTTCTTGATTATCATCTAGTTCACATGTACTATTTTTTACTAATTTAGCATACTCTTCTTGTAATTTTTCATTTTTTTCCCAATTTGGATTTAACTTTTCCCATTCTTTTATACTTTTTCGTTGTTTATTTACTACTTCATTTATACTATTTTTTAATGATTTGTATTCATTATCTATTTCCCAATTGTTTTTGTCTTTAACATACAAAATTTTACGTTTTGTATCGGTACAATGTATTGGACGTTTATATACATCTATATTTGTTAATGCTTTTGTAAATATATTATTTATTCCATATTCTAGACTATTATTTTTTGTTACTTCTAGATCTTCCATTTGTATTTGTATTGATTTAAGAAAATCATTTATATTAATAGCATCTTTACATTCTTCATGTAAAAATACATTCAAATTGAATTTGTTATGTGTTGTATTATTATTACCAATTTTCGGTATTATTTTTGTTATAGTTTTTCTTAATTCTTTATTTTCATTCATTAATGTATTAATCAAATTATTATAATTTATATTATTATTGTTCTGTCCAGTATTTTCACTAATATTCTCATAATCTCTATTATATAACATATTACATGCTTCTTCTACAACATTAATATTATCATCTACAATATTCGAGTTATTCTCTTCATATATAGTCCCATTATTACCTTCAATTATATTATTAATATTGCTGCATGATTTTTTATGATTATATAAAGATGCTCTATGTTTATAATTTTTACCACATTTACATATATAAATTTTATCATTATTTTTATGTTTTATTGTATTAATATGTCTATTATAATCTTTTTTATTTGATGTTATAAAATTGCATTTTTTACATACAAAATTATTATCTTTATCTAAATTAATTTCTTCTAAACATTCTTTTATATGATTATTATATTCTTCGATGATATTAGTCATAAAATTACAATTTATACAATTATAAGATATTTTTATCGTAAGGGGTTTTTGGGGTAA
>Ga0209603_1005382_pt1 | contig 10315 bp, 17 predicted proteins | sample COGITO_mtgs_1206_FD_184812 | JGI IMG/M metagenome (GOLD analysis project Ga0209603, IMG submission 184812) | Pelagic marine microbial communities from North Sea - COGITO_mtgs_120607 (SPAdes) (version 2) | ecosystem: Environmental > Aquatic > Marine > Epipelagic ... | reverse complement strand
TGCTTTCGGCCACTCAGCCAACTCTCCTTATTTTGGCTCCGACGGTAGGGGTCGAACCTACGACCAATTGATTAACAGTCAACTGCTCTACCACTGAGCTACGTCGGAATATTTATAAAACTAAATTAGCATATAATATTTACATTGTCAAGTAAAATTTATTTTAGAATATGGTTTTTTAACTTCACTTTTTGGCAATGCTGTAAATGCTAATGTAATTCTTTCATCGTCTTTAAAATCCGTACTGTTAGAAACCATATGTGGGATAGAACTATCCCACATTATCATTTTTCCATTTTCTGGTTTCGAAAGATATTGAATTTGCTGTTCTCTCATTTGTTCTTTATAATCAGGTTGTATCATTGTATAAATTCCGCCAGGTCTACCGAAAGTAGTTGGAGCAGAATTATCACTGACCTGCAAATATATTAGTCCACTAAAATAGCTATTAGGATGCACATGGGTTTGATGAAAATAATCATTAGCAGTAATGTTTGCCCACATATTGTTAATAATTACATCATCATGTTCAATTTGAAGATAATTAAATACTTCCGTTATTTCTGATTTAATAACGTTGTATATGTCTGAAAATTCCGGATCAAGAAAAAGTTGATCATTAGTTTGCCAATAATAAAAACTTTTTTGATTACCTTTTCCGGATTTTCTTTGTGATTTTAACTCTGATACAATATTTTGTCGTAACTCCTCTGTAATAGTTGTTACAAATAGAGGAGTTACAAACATGTGATCTACATATCTATCACTCACATATTACTCCGATATCTTTCAACATTTTACGTGCTAAAGCAGTAGTACGAAGTTGATCTTCGAGTTTGCCCATACAGTCTACAATTTCGTCTACTGCATTAAGACGAATCATTTCTTCAGTAGCCACATACTCTGGACTGGGTTGATAGAAAGGATTATAGTCGGTAGGCAAATACGGCTGTGTCCAACTATGCTGAATCGATTTAAAAGACTTATTATCCATATTAGTTAGCGTTGATTGAAACTGTTACAGGAATACGATCGCCTACATTATATTGATTATATGTATAGCTTTGACCAGTAACATTTTTCCACCGATAAGTAATTGTGTAATTTTTAAGTTGGCGCTGTTGTTGCTGATTCATTACTTCAGTACATTGACGTTCAATACGATATCCAGTAACTACTCGACGGCCGTTATTGTTATCAGCAGCAATAATACCACCTAGTACAGCGCCGGCCGCAGCACCTTTATCGTTGCCGCCGACACCTTTGCCTAGTAGCCCGCCGATAATCATTCCGCCTAGTACGTCAGCACCACTAGCACCGCCACCTGTGTTACCGTAGATAGGAACTTGTACATCTTGACATTGTGTCGACGGTACGTTCTGCCAAACAGTTTCATAGTTAGGTATTACGTTTGTAATATTTGCATAATATGTTTCAGCTTGAGCTGATGATGCAAAACCAATTAGTGCTATAGTTGCTAGTGCCTTTTTCATAATTATCTCCTAAGTGCCTTAGTTAAGTTATACATATAATATACATTCTATTTAATAGTATGTCAACCATTTTCTTTCCAAAATTCACCGAGTCTTACTTTGTAATCTTCTTTAGCAATAACCTCTACTTCAGTAACACGATCATATCGAAAACTGCGGAAGCCTTTTGATTCAACTGCCCATACTGCACAGACCTTGTCTGATATCTCTCGAACTTTCTTTTGAGTAATTGCATCGTCTTTTTTAGCAGGTGGAAGAAACTGTGGAATTAATGTGCAAGGCATTGTACGCTCGTCTCCATTTAGTTTTTTAAATGTAACTACAATTACCTCTTTGCGCAGAGTTTCCATTAACTCGTCACGAGTTGGAATTCCTTTAAGAGCTGCAACTGTTTCACTTACTGATGAATCTGTCATAGTTCTTCCCAAATTCCAATAAATTCAGCAATAGCTAAAAATAATGCTAGTAGCACTACTGAACTTGTTCCGGCTGCTGCCAAACAACCAATTAAGCGTACTGCACTTTTAACAAGACTTAGATAAAAATGTTTTTTACTTGGATCTACTGGTTCGGCCATTATCTTTTGTCCACTACTTTATCAGCAAGTCCGTAATCAACTGCTTCTTGTGCTGTAAGGAATGTATCAAACTTCATAGTTTCAAATAGTTCTTCATATCCTTTGCCTGCTGTATTGTGCTTAACGTAAAGCTCTGTAAGGCGTTTGTTAACCTTCTTCGACTCTTCGAACGCTCGTTGTGCGTCTTCAAACTGTAGCTCTTGTACGTGTACACTACCGCTTGTGCCACGTGTACCTGAGCTCACACGGTGAATCATTGTACGTGACTCTGGCAACACTACACGCTTGCCTGCTGTGCCTGCTTGTGCTAGGAACGAGCCCATACTACATGCTTGACCCATTACAATAGTACGCACATCGCATTTGATGTACTGCATGGTGTCGTAGATAGCTAATCCTGCTGTTACTGCACCGCCTGGACTGTTGATGTACAAGTTAATGTCTTTGTCAGGGTTATCTGATTCTAGGAACAACAACTGTGCTACAATCAAGTTAGACATATTATCTTCTACTGGACCGTTTAGCATAACAATCCGATCTTTCATTAAGCGGCTATAAATGTCATATGAACGCTCGCCGCGAGCTTCTTGTTCAACTACCATAGGTACTAGTGGCATACGTATCTCCTATATTTCTTTTGGGCCATTTGTTGTAAATTCTAATCCGATTTTTTTACATACATAGTTATTTTGTTGCGGATTGTATTTTAATGTAAGTTTTATCGATCTTTCTAAACTTACTACGCAAAGATTCTTACTTTTAAAATCTAAAATCTCAGCTTCTACAACTTTGCCAGATTCTAAATTTAACACTTCACATCTATCGTCATACATTTTTTTGCATACCTTGAATAATTAATTGATAATATAAATTTTCTACAAGTAATTTTACAATTGTTGCAAGTGCTACAACAGTTGCTTCTTGTTCGTTTTGTAATTGTGCAAACTGATTATAAACATTGTTTGCCATTGTTTCATATGCTTCTTCTTCATTAAACGGAACCATATCCCAGTTCATTTTATTACTATGTTCATTGTTAATCTCACTAGCTAGTGTTTTTAACTGATTGACAATTTTCTGTTTATCTTCCACGTCTATATCCTTTACTGGTCTGCAAATTTTCCCATTGCTATTTTAAATTTTTGTGCAGACTCGCTGTGTTCAAAATGAAATGTATGTTCATAGTTATCTGTCCAAGTTGTGCAACTCCACTCATGACGATCACATTGTCGTTTACAGAATGTTTTTCCTTGGTCTGCAAGATCGCTATGTAATCTTACTGTAAAGCCAGGCTTCCAACGTTGCTTATACTCAAATACTTCAGCTGGTGTCAATGGATTGTCCTTTCGTCATTATTTGGATCTAACCCGAAATAATTTTTACATAGCTCTACTATTACTTCTGGAATCTCTTCTTCATCGTGTGTTTCAGGTATCCAAACACCTTTAAGCATTCCGTCCTTACTAATAATTAATCCATAATCATCTTCGTCTAAAGTACTACCAAATTCTAAATCATGCATATTATCTGCTCCTGCCCTTTTATTATATAATCATTAAATGATTTTGTCAACTAGATATCAGTTACAATCTTTTTACGTATAGTCTTATGAATACCTGGATTAACTTTTAATACCGAAGGCATCATTTCGTGTCTAATAAAATTACGTGCATAGTGTATATCCTCATTACTATTGTCCTCAATCCAAGGTACATTTTGTAATGCACACCACATCTCAAAGTCACGCTTTCTATTTAACCTAAAAGGACGAATTACATTGCGATTACGATAAGGGATCCATTTGCCAGTTCCATGCATACTACTCATTAACCAGGTTTCTACACAGTCATCTAAGTGGTGGCATGTAATTACAGGAGCAACCTCATATCTATGTAAAAATTCATAACGTTTTTCTCTCCACCATGCTTCTCTACTAGGGCCTGGAGGTATAGTTTGTTTTACTTTATCAACAACATACGAAATATCGTTAGCTCTACAGTAATCTTTAACAAATCTTTCAGCTAAATCACCATGTGCTGTACCATGATTAAAGTGTAAAACTTTTACATCGTGTTTTCGTCGTAGAAAGTCAAGTGCTGCCATGCTATCAACACCACCTGAACATGCTAGATAAAGTTTTTTAGGTAATTTACTTTGAACTTTGATCATCACACCATTCTGTATGCTTTAGGATTTCCATATTGTCACCGTAGCCCTTTGTCTTCAAATACTTTTGCTCAATAAGACTATCAATGACTGATTCTGTAGTATTCTTCACTTGGCTTTTGAATCCTAAGTAACAGCCGAACGCTGTGCCTACAGCATAGCCAAAGAAGATCCAAAATTCGTTTACCCACATTTCCATTAGTTTATACCTTATATAGTTTTACGTAGTTAAGACGTGTTTCGTCTGCACTAAACAAACGATTCTTTGTATGCGATTTAACTTTGGCTTTGATACGCTTGCGAGCACCGACAGCATGATCGAACTTGTTCATAAAGCTAACAAGATTGCCATCTGTGGTTACACAGGTATAGTTGTAGCTTTCCCACTGACTGCTGTAACGCTTGTCTAGTACTTCTACAACAGTTTCTACTTTTTCACCCACAGGCTCAATGTGTACACTGTCACGGTACTCGATACGGATAGTTTTCTTTAGACTGCTTTCATGTTGGTCACGTGCAATAAACTCTGGTGCATAAGCAATACGGCCCATATTTGTAAGACGAACTTCGTCTTGCGATAGTTCTTTTACCATGTCTGCTTTGAAGCTGTCTAGTTCACCCAAGCCAAGCATTACATACCGCTTCATCCACTTGAGTGCTTCTTGTACATTAGCATAGTCTGCTTCAGTGGGCTCAAACATTTCAAAGTCTGTAGGAAGATATGGAGCATCGCTAAATTGCAGTTTCTTAGTCCAGTGGTAACGCACAAGACTCTTGTTGTCAAATTGTGTCTTGTTGTCTTCTGAGAAGCGGCGAATGTCTTTGGTGTAGGTATTGCCGTTAATGCGGTATGCTGCATATGCTACGGCAAGTGCTTCAGTAATTGACACAGTTTTTACTGGAACTGCGTCCGGGTGACTGTAACCATTTTTAACTTCTGTAAACATATGAGCCTCTGTCTGTTGCCTAATTGTACATTTACTATACATTCAAACAGGGGTGTTGTCAATCAAATTCTTCAAAAAGATCATTACCAAATATCTTAGGCTTAGTATTTAAACCATAATTCATTTTATACACATTACCGTCTGCACAAACAATATTTTCTATTAACTTTCCGTTATGCATGTATACAGCAATCAACCCTACACTTTGTAGGTGTTCTGGAATATTATTGCCTTTGAGCTTTTTAATCTTTCCTGGACCATACAATCGCTTAATAGATTCTATCACATTGTCTTGCATTAGATCAAATGCATAAATGCAATCTAATGCAGTCTCATGATCATGAAAGTCTCTGTAACGGTTATAAACTAGTTCTAAAATATTGCCGTTTCCGCAACAGCTTTCGTGAAATATTTCTTTGTTTCGAAAGAACTCATCTGGACAGTTTTTAATCATTTCTTCTACAAAAACAGCAGGAGTAAAAAACTCTTGAGTGCCTTTCTTAGCACGATCCTTACGATTTTTTGTTGAGAGGGTCATTTTTAATCTGCTCCTGTAGTTTTGCATCTTTTACAAAGTGTTCAATAATTTCATCGTCTGTTTTTAAGTCAAAGCGATCCAGTACAGGTATACAACGCCACTGAGGGCCATCAGCAGTTCTGCTTGTACGCCAGTAATGTGCTAGATAGTGTACTAGTTTGCTCTTTAGAAATAGTTCAACTGCTAAAGCTTCTTCTTTTGTATCACAAACAATATATTTGTATGTGCTACTCAATTGATAACCTGGGGGGACATATACAATGTTTCCATAATGTTTGTCGCCTTTGCCCCAGCCTGCTGCAAGATAACTTGTAACTACTCGGTGTTTGTTACTATCCTCGTCAAAAAGGTAATCTGTATATTTAATTTCGCAATCATTAATTTTCTTTTTTAATGTTGTGACAACTGGATAGTCTTTGTCTTTTTTAGGTGAAAGTTCTTTTTTAACTTTATCAAAAGCCTTGCCATTAACTTGTGTAACTTTATAATGATCATAGTTTTTTACAAAATTATAAATTGCAGTAGCTTCGTTTTTAGTCCGTGGCGCAATGATATGATCTTCTAGTCTATAATTGTATTCATAAGAATTGTCACTACCATAATAATTTACTTCAATAGGACCATTATATCCTTTTTTGCAATAGTAGATTGCAGTTTCAAGATTTGCACCAAACTCACTAAATGCATTAAAAGGAAGAATAGTAATTTTATAAAGACCCATTTCTTCTAAGAACATCTTGCGAACTTTTTTAAGTTCAGCGCCTTCACCACGCAACCATGCAGTAGGAAGAATATCAGCAGTCCACTCATAGTCGTGACGTTTTAAATTTTCTAATAGTGTAGGATATAAGTTTGCTCGACCTTGCCCTGGTTCTTGATAAGGAAGGTTTCTAATACCAAATTTTGGATCAAATGCCTGCATATCTACGTGTTCTCTATAATCGTGTACGCCTGTACGTGCTTTTGTGAAAGTGAGCATATAAACTCCTTGTGCATATTTATTGTATACTTCATTGCTCTCGTATACAAAAAGGTTATCTTTATTAGATTCAATATTGTGAAACATTCGACGACTGTCGAGGACAGTGGGAAGTGCTCCGCATCCGTAAAATGGAATTACGCAGGGCTCACTTAATAAGTCCTGCGGAATTTCTTTGACCATTTCTCGATATACATCTGTAGCAGCAAATTTTGCTCTCGATGTTAAACTTGTCATTACCAGCCCTCTGAATAGATAGCCTGAGCTTCTTGTTTTGCCTCTTGTAAACTCAAACTAAGGTGTGTTTCGATATCCAGTTCAATGTCTCTTTGTTCTTTAAGTATAACATAAAATACGCTAGGGTCAATCAAAAATTCGCCTTTAAAGCTAGAATTTTTTTCCTCGTCGATACAAATATTGTGTACACTATTTACAAAGCCTACACGATTTTCGCTAGGCTGTCCTAAGCTATCAATTAAGTGAGCATTGTCAATTAAATTTTGTACTACAGCAAGAATAGGCGAAACTTCATTTTTATTTTTTCTATCACCTGTACTTTTTTTATCGTCATTGTCGTCATCGTCAAAAAATGTCTTGTCAAGTTTAGCCTGCCAGCGATTTCTTGCACCCTTGCGTCCTTCTTTAAACTGTTCTGCAAGATCTGAAGCCATAATTTGTTTTGTAGACTACGTGCAATATTATACTCTACTCCACTTTTATTAAGTGCAAGATCTGCAAGATACTCATCAATGTCATATTGAATACTACGTCCGTCATCTGCAATACGGAACATACTGGTTGCAAGTTTAACTTCTTTAAGTGCTGTGAAGATATCTTCACCTGTACGTGCGGCACGTGCCTTTGCCATCTTTTGCAGTATCAGAACAATCTTGTCATCACGTTCTTTTGCAAAGCTGTTGCTGATAATCAAACTTGCAGTTTTACCATCAAACGGTGTGCTGCCACGGCTTAGGCGCTGATTAACTCCGCCAGCATCGCCTTTGTCAAAGCTCAGCATAATTACACTAATGCTGCCGATGCTAAAACTACGCTGTGCCATTGAACTAGCAATAATCCAAACACCCTTGTAACCTTCTTCAAGTGCTTGTGCTTTAACATCTTTTACATAGTGTTCTGCATTTTCAATCTTAACACTTTGTCCTCGTGTGTACATACCTTCAAGATTTGCTACATGTTTCTTCTCGCCGTGTACTACAACTACTTTGTAACCAAACGACACACTGTCGAATGCCTTTTGACGAATCTCGCCATATGCATCAATAGCGCCATTTGCTACACCAGTATTATAAGGTAAAAACTCAATTACATCTAGTAGTTCATGTTCAGCAGTTTTGCGCATTTTACGCATTTCGTTAGTTGCCTTTTGTACTACATTATTAAGAGACAAGTGTGAAAACTGTTCGTCTGCTCCTGCAAGAATTAAACTGTCTCGACGAATAATAGCTTCATGTTGTAAAGGATCACTAGTAAGCTTTTGATACGTCATGTCAGTGTCTCCTTCAACACAACGCTGATAAAAACTCATTTCAGGAAGCTCGTTTAACTGTTCTCGTACTGCAACATTGTCAAGCCATACATTCTGTGTAAGATCTTTTAGATTTTGTAAAGTATTATGCGCAATACTAGAATCATTAGTTAGTGCATGTTTTAGCTCAAGCATTTGCTCCATAGTATAGGATTCAAATCGACACACGTTAAAATAATTATTGTTCATTCGATCAGCATTTGTACCACTCATAGCAACTGCTTCACTATTGCGAATAATGTGTGACACACGACTACTAGAACGATCTGTATGTACTCCAAAGTCTACTTCGTCAAGAATTACAAGACCTACATCATTTTCATCATAGAAGTTTTCTACTTTTGACCAACCTTCGTCTGTTGCTTGAAGACTACAAAGTACAACAACTTTATAACCTTGTGAAATACATGTTGCATGGTCTTCCTGCCAGTTTTCATTACGTGTGTCTACTGTGCGTATATGACTAAACTGGTTAAACTTGTTAACTTCGTTTCGAATACTTCCAAAACTACTAAGATAGTATGCACCAAAGATCATAGTCTGGTGGCCACTAAGTTCAAATAGCGCCAGGCTCCAAATAGTTTTACCAAAACGAGCGCATAATTCATATACACTAAGTTTACCTAATGATCGACGCTGCTTTCGATTTCCACTAAAATAACTAATTAGCATAAGCAAGCTAGGAACACGAACGTCTAAGTCAATACGTCCTGCACTAGAACGCATTGTCCATGCACGAAGTGCTTCTCGTACAATGCTATCACTAGTTTGAAATTTTTCATCTGTACGATAGAAAATAATTTCGTCCGAAGCCTTTTCATCTCGCAACCAAATAATATCATCAGGCTGAAAACTTTCACGAAATGTGTGAAACTTTTGGTCGGCGCCCGCTTCCGCAAATACAGGGTCTACAATAATATCAATAATGATTTTACGCTCAGTAGTTTGATATTGTGCTACCCGCTGTGCGGCTGTTTCTTGAATAGTTTGACCTTCTTTAGCCTGCCGCTTTCGAAACAAATCTTCTGTAACCCAGCGGTACATTTTAGGCTGGTTTAGATTAGTTTTATCATAATTTGCAACAAGATCATTAGCATACCACACGTTATCTGTGCTACGTACTGCATTACTTGTAAAGTCTTTCCATTCTTGTGTACTAGGAAAGTCTGGGTCAGTGTCCCACAGTGATTGAACTGAAAGTGCCATCTATATGCCTCATTTTGCCTAACTGTTACATACAGTATAGCTTCAGATTACAACATTGTCAAGTGTTTCTTCTTCTTTTTCTACTATTTCAAATAAACGTCCAAAACGTTCTCCTACATGAGGAGCCATCATTTCATTTCTTGTATCTTTTTTGTTTCCTATTGGAAGTTCGCCATGTATTTCTTCATATTCATCTAGCAATGCATTTTCACATAAGCGTGTAATATATGCATCGTCAGTTAAATGAGTATTTGTTTCATATGTTACATTCCAAATGTTGATAGAAATATTATCCGTTGTTAAGTCAGCTGCTTTATGTGGGTACTTCTCTTTCATATCAGCTAATACAATTAGCATGTCTGATCCAGACGAGCCAGTTAGTTGTCTTCTGCCCCAGCCTGGAATATGTCCAGATTGTCTGTAAATACGTTCTCCAAGTGACCTTCCACTAACACTGCGTCCTATTTTCATAGTAATACGCTCTCCTGTAAAAGGGCATACAAAAACAAATTCGTAAGCGTAGTCTTTGATATTCATCATTGAACAATAGTTAAGTATGTTTGATGGAGAACTAAATCTTTGAAGGTGTATTACGTAATCTGGGTTAGCTAGTCTATGCATGTTGTGTCCATTTCTTGTTGCCTAGTTTGTTTTCTTCCGCCCAACGGATAAACAATCCCACTTCACGTCCGTGCGCCTCAATCTCCCAAGGAAGATCCCAGTAGCTTACTTTGTCAGGATTGTATGTTTTACCACACCATGTATCATTTACTGGATGTAGTTCACGTCTTGCATACTGTTTTACATGCACCATTTCGTGTGCAAGTGTTTCCAACAGTTTGCGCTGTGACAACGTTCTATCT
>Ga0209603_1005380_pt1 | contig 10317 bp, 4 predicted proteins | sample COGITO_mtgs_1206_FD_184812 | JGI IMG/M metagenome (GOLD analysis project Ga0209603, IMG submission 184812) | Pelagic marine microbial communities from North Sea - COGITO_mtgs_120607 (SPAdes) (version 2) | ecosystem: Environmental > Aquatic > Marine > Epipelagic ... | reverse complement strand
AAGCGAGCACTAGGTGGCCCTTTGGAAAAAGAGAGAACGGTTCACAAAAAGTGAGAAACAGTTAGAATTAGAATCGGCTTTTTGTGGGCAGGTTTAGAAAAGCGAGCACTTGACGCAGAGGTCACGCGCGCGCACGACTCCAAAAGCGAGCACATAAGAGCTGGTGCACCCCCGGCGGCGCCAGCGCCACGAGCGGTTCCCAGCGCCATTCCAAACACACACACACACGCGCGCACACGCACACGCGCGCACGCACACATCAATGGTCCTACACGAGTCAATGCCTCAGGTTGAGGTGTGGCATGGCCGCCACCGTCTGCATCGCCGCGTATTGCCCGCGGCTGCGCGTGCCAATGGGCGCCCGTCGCTGCTCGCTGGAGAGCGGGAGACGCGACAAGACGGTGGCCGCGGCCGCACGCGTTTGTGGAGGCGCAGCCCTCGACAATAGCGCACGCGGGTCTATGTGCACGGTTTCCAAGTTGAAGAACCCGCCGCCCGCGCCGAAGGCCGAACTCGTACCCGCCGCGGCCTCGACATTATTCTTGACTCCCATAAAAGCGGCCTCCTGCGCACCGCTCGCGTCCACGGGACCCTTCAACTCCGCCCTGATGCTCAGATATTCGACGACGACTGCAATCCCGTACACCCCGAGCGCCGCCAGCATCACCCATTGCGCTCTGTAGCGAGTTCCGTCAGCGGGCGGAGTGGTGCTCAATGGCTTCGAAGCTTCGAATTCATCGGTCAGGAGTGCGAGGTAGCTGATCAGGCTCAAGGAGACGGTAAACACACACCCGCCAAAGAAGGCAATGTGGTACACCGTGGCCTTGAATTGGCGCACCACCCAGCTGGCCCGATTGACCGCGAACGCGAGTCCATTCCAGAAGCTGACCAAGACCATTGCCTGACAATCGCGCGACAAGCGATCGTTTGGTATGGAGGTATCGTGTGGATACAGGACGGCTTCGTTGAGCCACTTGTTCCCACTATTGATGCAATTCGCCGCCTGTGCGCCTATGATCGTGAGTGCGCAGGAAAAAAACACGATGTTGATGGACGTGTCAAGCATCGAAATGCCGATGCGTTTGGACTTTCTCAGCTTTGCGCGCGACTGCACAAGAACCTTTGTGGCGGAGTAGAAGAGTGGCACGATTGCCATTGCGAAGAGCACGACTCCGAGTATCGCTTCCGAGTAGCGATTGAAGCGGCGCTTGCCCCACGAAGTGACGTATGCCCCTCCAGACGAGTGGGGTGACTTGGTTGTCATGAAGTCGTCGCATTTGGGCGTCGTTGGGTAGTAGGACTGTGCCGACGGATCGACAAAGATTGTGTAGTAGGCCAGGAGTACCGCAGTCGCGGCTGCTATCAACGTGAAGAAGTCCTGGGCGATGGATCGACCCTCTGGTTGCACAATGGTGGCCGAGCGGCCTCTAGGGTTCTTGGCGCCCAAGACGAGGGCAATGACGGCAGCCCCGAGTGGCACGCCCGAGCGGCCGATAAAATAGCCGGTGACGACGGCCACGAGCGAGCCCCATAGCGAAAGAGCCGCCAAGCGGTAGGCCAAGTACAATTCAAGTCGAACCGCGGGCATCTCGCTTGCAGACCCCATCTTGACGAGTGGGTCCAAGTACCACCACTTGGCAATCGTGCCTCCCAAAAAGTGCAAGGACGCGTCCGGACGATTGTCGTGCTGAAAGGGTTGCAGCACGTCTGGAATGCCAAAAAGTCGCTCCTGGTCGTAGAGCCCGTACTGCATCGTGGCCGCGCATGAGCCGATGGTGTGCTGTCGCACCTCTTCGTAGTCTCCGAGGCTTGTTTGTTCCATCAGAATCGTGGCAAACCTTGCCGATTCTGCGCCACGGTGGTTCAGAAACGGTGGCGGCGCGGGAGGGGACGGAGTGGTGACCGCCTCACTCGTTTTGAGTATGATGCCTGAGATGGTAGGCTCCAAGCAGCTGTAGTCGTGGGAAATGGGATGGTCGCCCGCTTTGTAGTAGTTGACATCGAAGACCTTGCTGCCCCAATCCGCCTTGATAGTTGCAAGCGCTGGTAGCGCTACCGTGCCCGAAAGTCCAGTCGTGTCAGGATACAGGTCTTCACAGATGGAAATCGCGGTTTCAGCGGCCTTGTTTTTGAAGCAGTTTCCGCTGTTCACTGTCTTGTCCAGGTGATTGATGACCGAGAGCGCGTAGAGCGCGTAGAGCATCTCGAGTGGACCCGAGGTCATCGCTGAAGTCGAATGCCAGTCGTCTGTGCGGAGACTGTCATGGTTTTCCGCAACACCGGCCAGGCGCGCCGAGTTGGCCCAGGATCCCGCGCGCTGTAGGACGAGGGAAACGTAGTCGCCGTTGCCGCACACGGAAACCCCGGCAGCATCATACCCAAACGGATCGTGGTCGCCGAGACAGCTGGGCGTGGGCACGGCCGAAGTGCCCTTGGACAGTTCGTAGGCGCGAAACGCAGGCGCGGCTGCCAGGTAGGCGCGCGCGATGCGCGTGAATGGATCGCCAAAGGCCGTCTCGAGTCGCTTGGAATAGGAGCGGTTGGATAAGGTGTTGCACATGTCGTTGAGCATGTCCGTCTCGAGTTTCAAAAGGTTGGCCACGTTGGTCTCGTCCCTGGGCTGGAGATGCGTCTTGTGCGCAATTGTGGCAAGTCCGCGCAGCAGCTGTGCCTTTTCTTCGGTCTCTGTATCGCGATCGCCGTCGTTTCCCGCAAAGTCCCAGTACGGGTCCACGGCGCACAGCGACCCCTGCACGCGCAAATTCCAGCTTTCGTAATCGGGCTCGGTGAGCTGCGGCAGTCCAAGCTCAGATTCGTAGACGCCCTGAAGCCGCAGCAGGTGCAGCATGTCTGGCGCCGGGTAGCCGCACGGGTGCACGGTCACCTCGGTTGCACTGTCCACCGTATCCTGGGACACGTTGGCCTTGAGATCTGCTCGGGATTCCGTTATGCACACAAATCCGATGACGATCACCGCGACGCAGGTCAGGATCTGGACTCCGTTTAAGAAGATGTACCAGTAATTTGGTTGGCGAAAGAGGGCCCATTTTCGAAGGCGCTCTATCGCGCCGGAGCCCATCGTGCTCATGTAGCTGCGTGCTGCCGCGACACTTGTGATTTGTTCGGTCATCTCGTTTGAGACGACCGAGGTCTCCACGGGAGGCGGCGGCGGCAGAAGACCAACGGGCTTGAGCCGTTCGCTCCCCCGTCGAAGCATGTCGGAAGTGATCATCGTACGCCCACGACGCGCACACGTTTTCGCTCCTACACACTCTGCAGCACTCCCCAGGGGTTATCGGCCTGCATCGGCCGCGTTGACGCGTGCGCCTGCCTTGTCGAGGTCGCAGCCGCGGACGGCGCAAACCGAAAGGTTGCGCATTCCTCGAATCCATAAGGAAGCGCGCCGTCGTCCAGGAGTGTGCAGGAGGGGGCGCGCGCGGTGCGGCTGTGTGCTCGTTGTAGGTAGACATGTACCGCTTCCTTGTCATCATCGGCTCGGCCGTCTCGGCCGTGCTCTGCGCCTTTGCCATCTACTTCCAAATCATGGCCCTCGCCAAGTGGCGCGCCGACGACCTCTTCACTGCCACGAAAGTGACCGACTTTACGACCTTTGGCAGCTGCGTGGAGGTGATCACCGATGACCAGATCAGCGCGGGCCTCTCCGACAGTGGGTGCAAGGGCAGAGGCACCGACGACGAGCTCACGGGGTCGCTCGGCAACCTGCGCAACACGCTGGCCGTCTCGGTGCACGGGCTCTACTATGCCTACGCGATCGCCGGCGGCGACACCAATTATCAGCTCAAGGACGTGGCCCGGTCGGTCATCTCGTCGACGCTCAACCCCAATGGCGACACCGTCGGCGCGGGCGTCAACTTCACTTCCGCCAAGGGTGCGCTCTCACAGGTGGCCGTCGCGAGCGTGCCCACGAGTTGCGACACCATCTACACACACGTGCCGGCCGACGTCATCGGTGACCCGGTGGCAAACGCCTTCTACAAGTTGCTCATCGCGGGCAAAAAGGACGAGGACGATTCGGATGACACGCGCAGCGCTTGGCCGCTCGCGGACATTGCCGTCGACTGCGAGGGCGCCGACCCCCCGACCGTTCCTCTCAACCAGGTGGAAGTGGACGCCGATGGCGCCCTAGTGCTGTCCGCTGCCCAAAAGCTAGAGCTCTACGCGCACTGCCTCGCGCAGTTTCAGTTTGCCGCCTCGGGCACCGACCCGTGGGCGGGCACCTTTGGCATCCCGCTCGTGGGCGTGGAGCCCGGCCCCACCGGCGGCGCGTGGTACCCCATGGCCGAGGGCTTCAACCGCACGCACAATGTCGACTACAACACCAAGGCGCGCATGTACCTGGGCATGCGCTTCGGCTACGCGGTCTGGGCGTACATTCCCATGCTCATCGCGAGCTGCTACCTGTGCGCCGACGCGGTTGTCTTCTTCATGGCCGAGGCCACCCTGCCCGACGTGCTCAACGAGGTGCAGACCATCTCGCAGGACCGCCTGAGCATGGTGCAGGACTCGCTTGTCATGGCCGCGACCAGCGCGACCTCGCGCAAGAAGCGCTTTGCCTTTGCGCTCCTCGCGGTCGTGGTCTCCCTTCTGGCCTACCTCGCCTTTGTCATCATCCCATGGGGGTTTGTCTACACAAGCATGGGCCGCCCCGTCTGCGAGGCCGGCAAACCCGACCACCTCAACACCTGGGGCTACCTGGGCACCACGGGCGGCTGGAAGGCCGACTGGGATGCCACGTGGTACGAGCTGGCCATCCTTGGCATCCAGATCTTTGTGCTGATCATCGAGGGCATCGTAACCAACCCGCTCTGCAAGTCGTGCAACGACTGTGCCATTGGTGGCGACAAGCAGAGCGGTCGCTCCATTGACGGGGGCATCATCGGAAAAGCCAAGCTCGTGACAAACGCCACCAAGATCCGGCGACTTTACGGAGTCTTCATCTACCCATTGATCCTCGGCAGCATCGTCTTGCTCCTGGGACAGGCCATCAGCGGAGCGAGGTTCGGCATGGCGTGGGCGGAGGGCATCGTTGGCCAGAAGATGCACATCGACGAGATCACGGGCGTCAAAGCGCCCGCATTCAACCCCACGCTGCTCTCGGAGATGGTCTACGATCAGGTAAAGGCAAGCGTAGTTGCGTACCAAAGCGATGAGCGTGTCGCCCCATCATCGTCATCATCATCCCATGGGATGACGATGACGATGCCCCTATCACACAACCCCCCCCCTTTGTGCGCACAGACCATCGCCACCGTCTCCATCACCATCGTCATCGGCCTGGTCATCGGCGCGGCGCTGCAGCGCCACCTCATCAACGGCATCGGCTGCTTCAGCGCCACGCTCTTCTTTGCCTGGCTCGCGCTCGTGGTGGTGTTCGCGCTGCCGCTGCTCGTGTACGCCAACGTGCGCTCCGTTTTCAACCAGGACAAGGCCAACGAGGACTGCGCAGCCTTCCCCAGCAGCGGCTACGATTTCTCCAAGGGGGCATGCGAGGCTAGGTGGTGGACGTTCATCACCGGTGGAATCCTCCTGTTTGCCACCATCATTCTCATGACCGTCTTTGGTCTCATCGAAGCGTCTGGAAGTATCCTCAAGGTGCGCAACAAGGCACTCGTCAAGCTCCAGGCACTCAGAGGCTACCACCCCGCCTTCCGCGCGGACAGCACGGTCCGCACGAGCACGGTCTTTGGCCAAGGCATCGAGAACCACCGCCTGCTCGGTGGCTTCCAGAGCCCCGACGAGCCATTCTTCAACTTTAAGACTTCGGCCATGGCCGACACCACCGACCAGATGCTCTACGCACCGCGCGTGAAGCTGTCGGCCGGCGCCGCGTAGGCGCCACGGGGAACGGGGATGGTGGGTGCATGGCGAGCGGGTGTGGTGGTGGTGGTGGTGGTGGTGGTAGCAGGGAGGAGGTTGGTGTGTACGCGCGCGTTGAAAGCAAGAACCGTTTGATCTTCCACACGCCGTCGCGGCTGCGGTGTGCGCGCGCATTCCCCACTGCCAAAAGCGACGGCGCCAGGCGCGCGCTAGACTCGCCTGTTCAATAGCCCTCGTGTGTGTGTACGTGTGTACGTGGGTGTGGGTGTGCGTGGGCGAGTCCACTGCGCCGCAATGCTTCGCGAATTCTTTTGCAGCCGGAGCTTCCCCACCCTGGGCGTGGCCTGGTTTGGGCTCGTGGGCGTCGTGGGCTACTCGGTGTTTCTGGCGTGGGTCAAGCGCGAGATCAACACGTGGTACAATACCTTTTACGACCTGATGGCCAGCGCCGGCACGGCCGCGCTCCTCGAGAACATCAACAACACCACAGACGAGGTGCACGCGCTCCCCGCGGAGGTGGGCAGCGGCTTGTTCTTCCCCGCGGCGCCGCCCTCGAGCCCGGGCGCGCCCACGCTCGCCGACTACCGCGTGCGCGTGAGCGACGAGCTGCGGGCGTTTGCGTGGATCGTCGTGCCGTTGGTCTGCGTCAGCCCGGGGGCCAAGTGGCTGCGCTCCGCGTGGGCCTTTTCGTGGCGCATGGCGCTCATGCGCAGCTACCTGCGCGCTTGGGACGAGAAGCGCGAGCCCATCGAGGGCGCGAGCCAGCGCCTGCACGAGGACAGCCAGCGGTTTGCGAGCGCGCTCATGGGCTGCCTGGTCACGGTGCTCGACGCGGTGTTTACGCTGATCGTCTTCACGCCGGTGCTGATCGACCTGAGCGAGCGCATCGCGCCGCCCGCGGAGTTGGGTGCCTTTCGCGGCGCGTGGCTGTGGATCCTGGCGTCGGGCGCGGCCGTGGGCGGGCTGGGCGGGGCCGTCTTCTTCGGCAAGCACCTCGTGACGCTCGAAGTCAACAACCAGCTGGTGGAGGCGCTGCTGCGCAAGGACCTCGTTCTGCTCGAGACGACGCCCGCCGTCATCGTGGGGCAGACCATCGAGCAGCAGCAGTACGCGCCGTGGCGCTTCTTTGAGGAGACGCTCAATCGCCTGTACCGAAACTACCACGCGCTCTTTCGGCACTTTTCGCTGCTCAACACGTGGCTGAGCTTCTACGACCAGGTAATGACGCTGCTGCCCTACTTTGTGGCCGCGCCTTTGCTCTTTGCGGCCGACCCGGAGCGGCGGATCACGCTCGGGACGCTTATCCAAATGTCCAACTCGTTCGAAAAGGTCTTCTCCAGCCTGTCGGTGGTGGCAGAGAACTGGGGCGCCGTCAACGAGTTTCGCTCGGTGCTCGTGCGCCTGCGCGAGTTTGAACACCAGCTCTACCACGGCGGGCCGCCGCCGCCGGGAGGCGCGACCGACGGCGACCCGGGCGGCGGGAGCGGCGGGAGCGGCGGGAGCGGCGAGCGCCGCGGCGCGCGCGGCGTCATCGCCCGGCTGCGACCGGCGCGGGCGCTCGTGTCGATGCGCGTCGTCGATTGCAGCAGCTCGCGCGACGTTTCGACGGCGCCGTCTGAGGCCGGCAGCCACACCGAGCTGGTGGTCGTGGAGGGCGCGCCGTGGTCGCGCGGCGAGGACGAGAATGAAGTTGCAGAGGTGCCCACGCCACCACTGAACGAGGACGCGCGTGTCTAAAGGGGCGCGTGTGTGCGTGCGCACGGGTGTGGCGAGTGGAGCGTTGAGCACCAGGTAAAAAAAAGAAGCGGGTGGGCATGTCCTTGGTCTCGTGGTCCACACGCGTCGGTGCGCACGGGATAACCCCCGCAAATGCGCGCAAGTAGCATCAGGGAGCTCCCGCTAGCTTTCGCCCTCTCGTCCGCTTCGTGCGTTCGCAACACCCACCAGCTTACCAAGTGAGGAGCGCATCCTCCGACTCGCAACCATGACGGACTTCAACACGCACCCGCAGCCGCGCACGTTCGCGCCGTCCAAGGAGGATGTCCTCCAGAACCTGCAGTATTTCTTCGGCGCGCCCGTGTCGCCCGAGAAGCTCAAGGACTACAGCGAACATCACGCCGTGACACACCATTTTCCCGGTTTGCAACCCCGCACTCAACCCATTGCCACGCACAGTCGCGCACGTTTGCAATGGCTCACCGTCCCTGCACGCGTGTGCAGACGCCTACGTCGGCCAGAACACCAAGATCGCCGAGACCCTCAACAACCTGATCCTCAACAGCCCGCAGACGTGGCAGACCTCGGTGCGCTGATTGTCTACACATTGTGACGCACGCATCGACTTCAACCTTGCACCTTTTTACACGCGCACCCCCTTTACATTCCAGGTCGGCCTGCCGTACTTCCAGATCCAGGGCACGGTGCGCAGAATGCTCACAAATCACCCACCCGACCATACACGACCCCTGTAGCCCACGCTCACGCCTGCGCCCTGTTGTGTGCAGGTCGTCGAATGGGACGAGGTCCGCTTCGACGTGAGGCTGATGCGTGCGAGATCGCGACGTTCAACCCACCACTGCGTACCATACACACACTTCACACCGATTGACACCGTACCCTTTGCATCCTCGCAGAGCGCGTGCCGTACGAGGGCACGTCGCGCATGCAGACAAGCTTGCGCAGGCGCCACCGCGATCGCGTGGTTCGCCGCGGTCTCGCCATGATGATCGAGGTACGCTGCCTGTCCGCCACTGCCATCACTACCACAAACGCCATCCTCATCTGGTTAATCACTCACCCGTGCACACTCTCGTGTGGCAGAGCGATTTTTACGCCACCGACGCCGGCCGCCAGCACTTTGCCGATCGTAAACGCCACGCCTCAAACACCACCCCTAGACAGTTTCCAAAATCTGATGCTCATGCCTTGACTGTCGTGCGCAGAGCTCAAGTCCATCCGCTACTGCGTCCAGGAGACCTGCAACTTCGACGTCCTCTACGCCGTGCGCTGACGCGGCTTGAACCACCAGTCCCCTAGTCAGCCTTTCCAATCCACGCTGACATGCCACCTCCTTGCTCGTGCGCAGTACCTGACCTGCGGCAACTGTACGCTGGCCGCCTTCGCACAACTCCAATTGCCCAATCGAACCCTAGTCCTTGTTGATGCTGACCGTCCTCGTGTGCTTGTTTGCAGACGACTTCAACTGTGTCGCGCGACGCTCAAACTGCCCCTCGCCGCTCCCTGTCCTCATGCCCAGCCCCCACACACGACACCTTTCTGCTCACACGTGCTCGTGTTGCCCATGTGCGCTTTTGAATCACAGACGACCGCTCCAAGAACCTGTGCGCGCTTGCACCTCGAATCGAACACCTGCCACTCCTCCATGCCCACTCGGTGTGCTCACACGCCATGCTCGTTCTTGCTCAGGCGCCCGAAGCGCAACATCCGCACCGCGATGAACCACGGTGCGCGCCGCCGCACACACTCTCGCTTGCGTCGTGCATGCGCCGATCGCCCCGCACACGCGCTAGCCCCCGCCGCACGCGCGCCCCCGGTCTCTCGTCGGTGGACAACTGTGATGACGAAGAACGAGAAGAAGATTCGTATAGAGTCCAACATCTACCAGATCAATGCGCTTTTCTACGCATTTTGTTCCATTGGTGGTCGCAACACCAATAGCAAAGGCGTGAAAACGCTTGGCGAGGCACGTCGGGCATTGGCAGAAATGAAGGAGCGCCAGCGGGCCGTTCTGGAAGAACGTTCTCAACATGCACCGTCGAATAGCACATACGTGGACAAGAACGGCACAAAGAAGCGCATGCCACGAAAAATGCCAACAATCGCCATCATGGCGTCCCTGAGCGTAAACCGACTCGTCGGAAATGCGATAGGAAAGGTGTTGACCATGGCAAGAAGCAGGGATCGTGCACGCAAGTGGAACCGCGACTTTGCAACACGTCTTGCCGATTACAGCAAGGATTACTACATGAAGCACCGCCTACGGATCATGGAAGCTATCACGGACAAGCGAAGGAACAACCCACAGTATCGTATCTGTGCCGACATCCGACACCGTATTGCGCGCTGTCTTGCCAAAGGGGTCGTATCGCACCGCGAAAGCTACGACAAAAAGATTGGTAAGATTGAAGACGTCATTCAGTGCTCGAGTGCTAATCTTGTGGCACACATCGATGCTCAAATACTTGCTGACGATTCAGGGAAGGCATTGCATACTGATCACGTGTTTCCGCTTGCAATGTACGACATGACGTCGGATCTCGGGATCAAGAAGTCGAACCATTGGTCAAATCTACAGCCGCTACCGTCGAGCGACAACAAGTCGAAAAATGCAAGGCTCCCGACCAAGGCGATGGCGGCCAAGGTCGACCCGGCCTTCTGGCCCAACGGGATCACGATGGACATGCTGACGGACATCTACCCTGGCTGGCGGACGCCGCTGCGGATGTGATCGACCGGCCA
>Ga0209603_1005375_pt1 | contig 10322 bp, 10 predicted proteins | sample COGITO_mtgs_1206_FD_184812 | JGI IMG/M metagenome (GOLD analysis project Ga0209603, IMG submission 184812) | Pelagic marine microbial communities from North Sea - COGITO_mtgs_120607 (SPAdes) (version 2) | ecosystem: Environmental > Aquatic > Marine > Epipelagic ... | reverse complement strand
CGCCGGAGCCTTCTTGGCCACAGCCTTCTTCTTCGCCGGAGCCTTCTTGGCCACAGCCTTCTTCTTCGCCGGAGCCTTCTTGGCCACAGCCTTCTTCTTCGCCGGAGGCTTCTTCGCTGCCATCAGATCACTTCTTCTTGCCGTTGAGGGCCTGCTTGAGCGTCGAGCTGGCGGTGAACTTCATGGCGGTCGATGCCTTGATCTGCACGGGCTCGCCGGTCTGCGGGTTGCGACCTTCGCGGGCGGCGCGCTGGGTGGTGCTGAACGAGCCGAAGCCAGCCCATGCGACCTTCTCGCCCTTCTTCGTCTCGGTGACGACGAAGTCAAAGAACGCACCGAGCGTGCGCTCTGCGTCAGCCTTCGAGACACCTGAAGCGGTGGACACTGCGTCGATCATTTCTGCCTTGGTCATTCGGAGTCCTCTTTCGGATGGTGTGGATCTGTTCAACCCAGCGCGGTCTGCGCTGGGCCCGATCCCGCCATTGGCAGCGGGAATGACAACCATGTGACTTACCGCAGACAATTCATTCAAGGACCAAACACGTTGCATTTGCAACGAGATGATTTACCAGACCCTTACGGTTTCCGGCTTCGGCGCAACTTCGCACGCAAAACACCTGCGTAAAGGTGCCCGGTTGGATCCACCACTCAGGATCACAGGCGGGCTACAACTATCTCCGTTGAGTATGAAACGCCAATTCCACAGCGCTGATCTCGACGTCCGGCTGGACGTTTCCTAAGGGAGTCACGATGACCGACCTGCTTGCCACCGTTGACACTGCAACGTCCGAAAGGCAAGCGGTCGAATCCGCGCAGCGCACGCGACTCGTTCTCGACACCTCGGTCTTGATTGCTGACCCGACGTGCGTCCTCGAGTTCACCAACGCCGACGTGGTGGTCCCGCTCACCGTCGTCGAGGAACTCGACGGACTCAAGAGCCGCAGCGACGACGTTGGGCGGGCTGCCCGCACAGCACTTCGCACGCTCGAAGAGTTGCGAATGAACCATGGCGGCTCACTCGCCCAGCCGGTCCCCACCGGCGCAGAGGACGCGACGCTACAGATCGAAATTAACAACATCCGCAAACACCTCCTCATCGAACACGGACTCAACCCCGACATTGCGGACAACCGAATCATCGGCGCTGCCATCGGCCAGTCCGACTTCGGCCCAACCACCATGGTCAGCAACGATGCGGCACTGCGCATCAAGGCTGCGCACCTTGGCGTCATGGCAGCCGAACACACTCGATCCCGACGCGTCGACGACCGCCCGGCAATCGGCTGGGCAACCCTCGACACCACGCACGAGGCGATCGACAGCCTGTACGCCGCTGGTGGCATCGCCATCGATGCAGTGCGCGCCACCGGCCAGGCCGGCGACGAGGTCCCGGTGGCAATGACCGAGAATGAATTTGCTGTGCTGCGCTCCGGGTCCCAGTCCGCACTAGTTCGAGCCGTGAACGGTGAATTCGTCCTGCTCCCGCAAAGCGCCCCGGAGCCCTGGGGTTTGCGTCCCCGCAATAAGGAACAACGCTTCGCTCTCGAACTGCTGCTTGATCCTGAGATCGAAGTGATCGCCCTCGATGGGCGCGCCGGCACCGGCAAGACCTTGCTCGCCATTGCCGCTGGACTCGAGCAAGTCGTCGAACAACGTCGCTACGAGCGAGTTGCGGTCTATCGCCCACTCGTACCGGTCGGCCGCGCCGACGTCGGATTCCTGCCTGGTGGGCTCGACGAGAAGCTCGATCCATGGATGGCCGCGATCCACGATGCCGTCGTTGCCCTCACCGACATGGGCAACAGCCAAGACGCGGGCAATTTGATCGCCGAACTGACTGAGCGAGGGCAACTCTCGCTCGAGTCGGTCACGTTCCTGCGCGGACGCTCGCTACAGCGCCAGATTGTCGTCATCGACGAGGCGCAGAATCTCGAGCCCACCACGCTGCGGACAATCCTGACCCGAGTGGGCGAGGGCACCAAGGTCATCTTCACCGGCGACACCAGCCAGATCGATGCGCCGTACCTCGGCGAATCGAACAACGCTCTGAGCGTGCTGGCCACGGCATTCAGCGGCCAACGCTGTTTTGGTCACATCACCTTGACCGCGTGCGAACGCAGCGACGTCGCGAGCCTCGCTGCCGAGTTGCTGTAGCCCACACGCGGTTCCCGTCACGCCTGCGATCTCAAAGATCCCACGATTCAAAGATCCGGCGGTCTCTCGCGTTTGCCCTGGTCACAGACAGCACCTTGGCACTTTTCATCCGTCTTGTTTTGAGCTCCGAAGATTTAGTGTTAAATACACCCAGCACACGATCAGGAGATCAGATGACAGTGGCCTACGAGTTCGATGTTCAGATAGTCGAAGACGACTGGCGCGAGCGCGCCCACTGCAAGGGCATCACACGTCTGTTCTTCCCACCTAAGGCCGAACGCCCCCAAGCCCGGGCGCGACGCGAGGCCAAGGCCATCCGGTTGTGTTCAGAGTGCGAGGTGCGCGAACCGTGCCAGCAATTCGCTCGCGAGAACCACGAGTACGGCTTCTGGGCGGGCGAGTCCGAAGAAGAACGGCACCTCGCTGGATTTACCGTGGCCGCACCGATCGGCGTGCGCAGCCGCCTCGCCCAACACGCCGGCTGACCCGCTCACGTAGCTCTCCTCACAGACGGCGTCGAATCGACGCCGCACACCAACCCTGTGTGTATGGCTGTCTAGGGTGGTCGTTGTGCCACTCCCCCGCTTTGCAGTGGTCGACGTCGAAACGTCGGGCCTCTCCCAACGACGCGATCGAATCTTGCAGATCGGTGCCGTCATCGTCGAAAGCGATGGACGCGAGATCGACCGCTGGAGCACGCTGGTCAGACTGCGCTGGCCGCTCCAACGCGTCGGGCCCACCGATATCCATGGCATCACCCGACCGATGCTGCGCGATGCACCCCGGATGTCGACCGCACTCGATGAGTTGACCGAACGGCTCGACGGCGCCGTGTTCACTGCACACAATGCGCAGTTCGATGCTGGTTTCATCGAGCGCGCCGCACGACGCCGATCTGGGTTTGATCTCGGCCCGCGCCTCTGCACCCTGCGGATGTCTCGTCGTCTTGACCCGGACCGCGAGCAGTCGCACCGGTTGATCGATGTCGCTGACCGATTTGGGGTTCCGCTGGTCAAGCCCCACGATGCACTGGCTGACGCGGCAGCGACCGCGGGCGTGCTCCCGCACCTGCTTGCTGCGCACGGCATCACCGACGCGTCGCAGCTCAGCGCATTCTTCGACCGCTGACGCCTGGCGCTCCAAGCCCGCCGACGCCTGAATCAGTACCGAGCGAGGATCGCTGATGCCAGCCCGGCAGCTTCGGCTGCAGCGTCGCCGGGTGAAACCACGACAGCGTCGGGCCCAAGGCGAATCAGGAGACGCGCTAACCACCGATCGTTCGCAACCGGCAAGCTGACCTCAATCCATCCGGCAGACTGGGCGAGGGATATCTGGCTTCGAATCGGATACCGGTCAAGCAGCCACTGTGCGGCTGGCGCCAATCGCAGCACGGCAACCGGCAGATCGGCATCATCGAAGAACGCCCCCGGCGTCGAAACAACATCTGCACTCGGGACTGTCCGACCCGTCGCGGTCATGGTGTCGATGCGGTCGATGCGGAACGTGCGCCGCTCGCCGGAGCGGTCATCGTCGGCAACCACATACCAATTCCCCGCGTCAACGAAAACGTGACGCGGCACGATCGACCGTTCGGTGCGTTCATCACGCGCTGGCGTGTAGTACGCGACCGTCAACTCCCAGCCGTTCGTCGCAGCCTCGGCCAACTCGTCGGTCGCCGGCGGACGATCCAGGTCGATCGCCACGCCTGCAGTGTCATCCGTACCGCCGATATCGGCATCGAGCCCGACGTCGGAGAGCGCACGGGCGAGCTTGGCCAGCCCGCGGCCCAGCGGACCCTCCGGATCGGCTCCCGGAAGCTCCATTGCGGCTCGCGCCGAAGCCAACAAAGAGAAGCCTTCTGGGGCGGTGAGGCGAAGCGCCCGCGTGAAGAGCCTGGGGACGCCGACGAACACGAGGCCATCGTCAACAAAGACGTCAATCATCTCGTCGACGAATGGCGGCAACCCGCACATTGCGACCAGTTCCAGGTCTGTTTGCACCTGCGCCTCGGTCAGGTCATACCGGGCAGAAACCTCGGCAAGCGGCACTTCGCCGACCTCCATCAACCAGGGCAGCATCACCAAGAGACGGGCGAGGCGCTCCTCGGCATTACGCGGCCCACTCATAGCGAACTCCCAGCCGCCACGACTGACAACCAGTCGACGATTGCCTTGCGCGTTTCGGGCGGACCGATGACCACGGCATGATCGAGCAGGCCGAGAACCCAGGATCGGAAGGCATCCAGGTTTGACGCAGGGACCTCGACATCGATGCTCCCGTCACCATGTCGTTGGATGACTCGATCAGCGCCGACTTCGCGCTCAATCGCGGCGGCACGAGTGGCGTCGATCCGCACGATGGCGACGGCGCCCTCGGCTGCAGAATGACCGATCTGTTTGGGGTCTGCCGGGAACGCGTGGCGCGGGTCAAATGAGGCGGGACGCTCGAATGCACCCGGCGGGCCGACATCAATGTCATCGGGGGTGCCGTCGAACCGATCGATGCGAAACGTGCGCTGGGCACCGCGGTCGCGGTCGAGACCGATGACGTACCAGAACCCGCCGCGCAGCAGCAGGCCCCACGGTTCGATGTGCCGCCGCTCGCTGCGGTAACCGAAGCTGATCAAGGATCGGCTGGCAACCGCGGCGCGTACGATGGGCAGCTCCGGCCGGTCGGGCATCACGGCAGACACGGTGCCGACTTCGCCGATCGCCGAGCCTCCGAGTTTCCAAATCGCATCGCGTCCTGCTGATGTGTCGGTGCGTACAGCGGCGACGGCAACCTGGAGTGCCCGCCGCTCATCCGCGTCAAGTTCCAGATCCGTCAGTTCGTACGCACGGCGGTCGATCCGGTATTCACCCGGTGACCCTTGGCCCAGCTCGGACTTGGCCTCAATCGGCACCCCCAGGTCACGTAAGGCTGCCTTGTCACGTTCGAACGCAGCGCGCTGGTTGCGTTCGCCGTCAGGGTATTGGCCAGCGAGGGCGCCGACGATCTCAACCATCGTGAGTGGTCGACTCGTCTCGAGCAGCAGCGCCAGCAAGTTGGTGAGTCGCTCGACGCGGTCAACCCGCCGCGCTGACACGGTAGATCAGTCCTCGCTGTCGTCAGGGTGAATCGCTGAACGAATGGCCTCGACAACTTCGTCTGCAGTAGCGCCTGGAGTCAGGATCTTCGCAACGCCCGCTGATTCGAGCTCATGCACATCACGATTGGGCACGATGCCACCGACGACCACGGGGATGTCGGCGCCGCGCTCGCGGACCTTCTCGACGACGAGTGGCGCCAGCGTCATGTGCGCACCCGACAGCATTGACAACCCAATGGCGTCCACGTCTTCGTCGACCGCAGCTGCTGCCACAGTGTCTGGCGTCTGGAACAACCCCGTGTAAATGACCTCGTAGCCCGCGTCACGCAAGATGCGCGCGACCACTTTGACGCCACGGTCATGGCCATCGAGTCCGACTTTGGCAACGAGTACCCGTTCTCCTGCCATCGCGATCAGCCTCGGTCGCCGTAGTCGTAGAAGCCGCGGCCGGACTTTCGACCGAGCAGGCCTGCCTCGACCATCCGCGACAGCATGGGAGGTGCGGCGTACAGCGGCTCTTTGAATTCCTCGTACATGCTGACCGCCACCGCAAGTGTGGTGTCGAGCCCGATGAGGTCGGCCAGGCTGAGTGGGCCCATCGGATGATTGCACCCCTCGACCATGCCGTGATCGATGTCCTCCGCCGTGGCGAAGCCTGACTCCATCATGCGAATCGCTGAAAGGATGTAGGGAATCAGCAACGCGTTGACGACGAAACCGGCACGGTCTTGGCTGCGAATCACGATCTTGCCGAGCGTGTGTTCGGCAAAGTGATTCGCGGCGTTCACCGTTACCTCGTCGGTCATCAAGCTGGTGACCAGCTCGACGAGCTTCAGCACGGGAACCGGATTGAAGAAGTGGATACCCACCACGTTCTCGGGGCGCTGGGTGGCGATTCCCAGCTTCATGATCGGAATCGAACTCGTATTGCTCGCCAAGATGGCATCGTCGGCTTCGACGACTCTGTCGAGGGTGCGAAACACCTCGGTTTTCAGTGGCTCATCCTCGATGACGGCCTCAATCACCATGCGGCGGTCGGCCATGTCCGCGAGGTCCGTCGTGAACGTGATCCGCGCAAGTGTGGCATCACGTTCTTCCTCCGTCATCCTCCCTCGAGCGACAGCCTTGTCGAACGAGCCGAGCAGACGATTCCGTCCACGCTCAGCCGAGGCAGCATCGATCTCGTGCACGATCGTGTCGAGTCCAGCCCGAGCGGACACCTCTGCGATCCCGGCACCCATCTGACCGCAACCGACGACCCCCACACGTTGAATATCAGGCCTGCTTGTGTCACTCATCGCCGCCACCGTACCGGCAGTGCCAGCCATCATTCATCTTCTGAACCCGGACCGGGCTCAGCGTTGCATCGACTTCGTCTGGAGGAATTCTTCGATGCCGTATGGACCGTTCTCGCGGCCGTAGCCCGATTGCTTGTAGCCGCCGAACGGGGCAGCAATGTTGAAACTTCCGCCGTTGACGTCAACGGCACCGGTGCGCATGCGACGCGCGACGCTCATCGCACGGTCTTGATCCGCAGACCACACGCCGCCACTCAGGCCATAGAGGCTGTCATTGGCAATGCGCACGGCGTCGTCATCATCGTCATAACCAATGATCGACAGCACGGGGCCGAAGATCTCTTCCTGGGCGATGGTCATGTCGTTGGTGACGTTGGCGAAGACGGTCGGCTTGACGAAGTAGCCAGTCTCGTTGCCCTCAGGCTTACCGAGACCACCCGCTGCGACAACGGCACCCTCGTCGATGCCCTTCTGGATATAGGCCTGCACTCGATCCCACTGCGCCTGACTGATCAACGGGCCGAGGTGCATACCTTCCTTGGTCGGATCGTCGACCGGGGTCGCGGCAACCGCCGCGGCAGCGACCTCGACGGCCTCGTCGTACCGGCTGTTCGGCACCAGCATCCGGGTATGCGCTGTACAGGTCTGGCCCGAGTTGAGGAAGCAGGCGAACACGCCCTTGGGAATGACAGCGGCGAAATCGGCGTCGTCAAGCACGATGTTCGCCGACTTGCCGCCGAGCTCGAGCGCCACGCGCTTGATCGAGTCGGCAGCCGATGCCGCGACCTGCTTGCCGGCTCGCGACGAACCAGTGAAGCTCACCATGTCGATACCGGGATGGGCCGAGATGGCCGCTCCGACTGTGGGGCCATTGCCGCTGACCAAGTTGAACACGCCAGCGGGCAGGCCGACTTCGTGAATGATTTCAGCGAGGATGAACGCGTTGAGCGGGGCGATTTCACTCGGCTTCAACACGATGGTGCAGCCCGCGGCGAGCGCGCCGCCGACCTTGCAGATGATCTGGTGCAGCGGGTAGTTCCACGGGGTGATGGCGCCGACGACACCAACTGGCTCTTTGACGACCAGGCTGTTGCCAATTTCCTCTTCGAACTCGAAGCTGTCGAGCAGCGTGGCGAAGGTCGCCATGTTGCCAGCGGGCAAACCCGCCTGGATCATCGTCGACCAGGTAATCGGCATGCCGACCTCGCCGGCGATGGTCTCCGCAATCTCAGCCGAGCGGGCCTGGAGCGCTTCGTTGAGGCGGACCAGGTATTTCTGTCGCTCCTCGACCGGGGTCTGTGACCAGGCGTCGAACGCGGTACGAGCAGCTGAGACAGCGCGATCGACGTCGCTCGCAACCCCGTCGGGAATCGAGCCCATCACCTGCTCGGTGGCGGCGTTGATGACCTCGATGCTGCCGCTCCCCTCGCTGGGAACCCAGGCACCGTCGATGTAGATGTTCTCGAAGTTACGCATATCCCCAGTCTGACCGACGCCGGCTTGACCAGTCGAACCCGGTCACCTGTCGATTTCGCGGACAGCGCGTCAGCGATGCGTGCGGTACCAGTGAATCAGGGAGTTGGTACTGCTGTCGTGGGCGCCGAGGTCGGGGCTCCCGGTCAGTTCGGGGGTGACCTGATTGGCCAGCTCTTTACCCAGTTCGACGCCCCACTGGTCGTAGCTGTTCACGCCGAAGATCGTCCCCTGCACGTGCACGCTGTGCTCGTAGAGCGCGATGAGTTGGCCAAGCACCGATGGGGTGAGCTGATCGGCGAGAATCACCGTGTTCGGTCGGTCGCCTGCAAAATGGCGCCACGGCTCAGACAGGTTGTCTCGACCGAAGGCGAGTGCTTCCGACTGCGCAATGAGGTTCGCAATGAGTAGATCATGATGCTCTTGGAAGTCGTGGTGAGCGCGGGCGAACCCGATGAAGTCGACCGGCACGATGCGTGTGCCCTGGTGGATGAGTTGGTAGAAGGCGTGCTGCCCGTTGGTGCCCGGCTCGCCCCAGACAATGGGGCCGGTGTCATGGCCAATTCGTTGGCCCTTGAGGTCGACCGACTTCCCGTTCGACTCCATGTCGAGCTGCTGCAGATAGGCCGGAAAGCGAGCCAGTTCGTTGGCGTACGGCAGCACGGCCTTGGTGTCGAACCCGAGACCGTTGGCATTCCAGACACCGATCAACGCGAGCAGCACCGGAACGTTTTCTGTCAGCGGCGCCGTTCTGAAGTGTTCGTCCATCACATGGAAACCCGAGAGGAATTCACGGAAACGGTCGGGGCCGATCGAGATCATGAGCGACAGCCCGATCGCCGAGTCGACTGAGTAGCGGCCGCCAACCCAGTCCCAGAACCCGAACATGTTGTTGTCAGCGTCGATCCCGAAGTCGGCGACACGCTCGGCGTTGGTCGAAACGGCGACGAAGTGATCGGGCACCGCCTGCTCGCCAAGTGCGTCGACCAACCAGCGGCGCGCGGTCCGAGCGTTGGTGAGCGTCTCGATCGTGCCGAACGTCTTTGATGCGACGATGAACAGCGTGGAGGCCGGGTCGGCGTCGGCGAGCACGCCAGCGATGTCCGCGCCGTCGATGTTCGACACGTACGAACAACGGATGCGTCGGTGACGGAACGCGTCGAGGGCTTGATATGCCATCGCCGGGCCGAGGTCGGACCCCCCGATCCCAATGTTGACCACGTGCGTGATGCGGTCGTCCGCTCGAACGCGGTCGGCCAACACTGCCATGGCGTCAAGCACCGCGTGCACGTCAGGCACGACGTTGACACCATCGATCTCGAAGCTTGAGTCGGCGGGCATTCGGAGCGCGACATGGCCGACGGCGCGGTCTTCGGCAACATTGATTCGCTCGCCGGCAAACATCGCATCGCGCCGTTGCTCGACGCCAGCGCTCTGGGCGAGTTCGATCAGTGACCCGATGAGATCATCGGTGATCCGCTGCTTCGACACGTCAACCCGGAGGTCAGCAGCGTTAAAGACGTAGCGCTCGGCGCGTTTCGAATCGTCGGCAAACAGCGTCCGCAGATGTGGTGGTTGCGCAAGGTTGGCGAGGTCAGCGAGTTCCATCGGTGGCCACCCTAGAGCGACAGTTTCGACGCGGCCGCTGGATCGAGGAACAACGTCGTCCCTGAGCGACGGACGTGACTCACCGGAATGGATCGGTCCCGATCGAGCCACCGCTGCACCATCGCCGATTTCGTCTTGCCGGTGGTGAGGATCAATCGACCACGCGCCTGGTTGATTGGGATCGGAGTGAGCGTCATGCGACCGCGACCGTTGAAGTTGCCGACCATTGCCACTGGATTCGGGCTGCTGACCACCGTGGCGTCAGGATGCGGCGATGGTGGCCACGAGGCGGTGTGGCCGTCATCGCCCACGCCAAGGTGGACGGCGTCGAATCGTTCGGGCAGACCGTCGGCATACCGCAGGGCAGCCATCGCCAGGTCATCCCCGGCGACTGGCATGAGCCGTGTCTCGCCCGGGACGAACCACAGTTGCGTTGCGTTGCGATCCTCATGCCCATCCGGGGCTACTCGCTCATCAACCTGCCAAATCGTCAGCTGGTCCCAGTCCAGGTCTTCATGTACGAGCGCCGCGAGCATCGACGGTGCAGTCGAGCCCCCGCTGACAGCCAATGACGCTGAGCCCCGGCGGCGGGTCGCGGCGCGCAGTCGCACGGCCAACGATCGAGCGGCATCGCCCGCCGGGTCATCGGAGATGCGCACCGACACGGCACCGAACTTCACGACCTGCACGCGACCTGCCAC
>Ga0209603_1005371_pt1 | contig 10331 bp, 10 predicted proteins | sample COGITO_mtgs_1206_FD_184812 | JGI IMG/M metagenome (GOLD analysis project Ga0209603, IMG submission 184812) | Pelagic marine microbial communities from North Sea - COGITO_mtgs_120607 (SPAdes) (version 2) | ecosystem: Environmental > Aquatic > Marine > Epipelagic ... | reverse complement strand
ACAACGCAAAAGGATTTGGATTCATCACTAACGAAAGTGGAGAAGATATTTTTGTACACGTAAACAATACCCAAGACGAAATTACTGAAGGAGACAAAGTTAGCTATGACGTAGAGGAAACTCCAAAGGGTCTTAGCGCTATCAACGTTAGTCTAGAAGACTAATTCGTATAAAGTATAGTGTAAGAAGCCCGACCATTTGGTCGGGCTTTTTTTATCCCTAAAAACCAATTTATATCAACCCATTTCTATTACCACGATAGGTTCAAACGAGTGTCGAGTATGACGACGGTGTTTTTTAATAGTATTTAAAAAAATTAAATCACGTATTCTGAGTATATATTTATTTTCATCAAGGATAAGCTTAAGAACTCACTTTTAAGTAAGAAATCAAACCGAATCCCTTAAATATATTAGTTTAGTTAGTTTTAGACCGAAGGGTTTTATAGATTTGTTATCAATTTTAATAATACAATGAACACTAAAAACCAGTTTGGTAAAAACATAATTGCATCATTGCTTTTGATGTTTTTGTTGTTGCCTACTGTTTTTCAATTTGTGTCGGTTTTTGAAGACCACGAACATGTTGTGTGTTCCGAGCAGCAGGTTCATGTCCATAAATCCATTGTTGATTGTGAAATCTGTTCTTTTCATTTCACACCTTTAAATTATAATTTAGCTCAGCATAAGTCCTTTGAAGTTCTTTTGATTTCAGAAACAACTCAAGAGAATTTTACTTCTTTGTTGTTTCATTCGTTTACCACAACCAATATTAAACTTCGTGGCCCCCCCGCTCTAGCATAAAAATAATAAACTATTTTTTATGTTAATTCAGCCAATCTATGCGAATTTATTTTCTAGTGATTCTGCTATTCAGCAGTTTCCTTTCATTATCACAAAGTTGTGACTATACGCTTTCGGGTGTACTCACCGACCTTCATGACGGATCTGTACTTGAAGGAGCAACTCTTATTGTTGCCGGTTCTGAGCGCTTTGTTGTTACTGACTTTGAGGGAAAGTTTATGATTTCAAATTTATGTGGTGAGACCTATTCCATTCAGGTATCTCATCCCTTTTGTTTGACTAAAGGTTTTCAAGTTAGAATATCAGGGGATACATTCAAGGCCTTTAAGTTGGAGCATCACTTGCAGGAGCTCAACGAGATAACCGTTGATGGCAAAATCATGATTAAAGAATCCAAAACACTTCAGGAGAATACAATTGTAAAAGAGGAATTAGAACGTTTTAGCAGCGCAACACTTGGAGACGCTCTCAACAGCTTGAGTGGTGTTTCGTCATTGAATACAGGAAATACAATTGTAAAGCCAATGATCAATGGACTTCATAGTAGTCGTGTTGTTATAATTAACAATGGTGTTCGCATGCAAGATCAAGAATGGGGAGCCGAACATGCTCCAAATATTGATGTGAATTCAATTAACAGACTAACTCTGATTAAAGGAGCTGGCGCACTTCAATATAGCGGAGATGCAATGGGAGGGGTTGTTATTGTTGAGAGTGCCAAAATCCCTGTTAAAGATAGTCTTTATGGGAAAACACTATTTGCTTCAAATTCAAATGGAAGGGGATCTTTAATTACTTCAAAACTAATCAAGAGTTCTGCAAGCGGATGGTATGCAACTTTACAAGGTACATTCAAAAGGTTTGGTGATTCTGAGGCACCAAACTACGTTTTGAGTAATACAGGAGTAAATCAACAAAACATTTCTGTAAAAGTTGGTCTAAATCGATTTGATTATGGAATGAATTTTTATTATTCATTCTTTAAAAATGAGATTGGTATTTCAAGGGCATCTCACCTAGGGAGTGCCCAAGATTTATATCGTGCAATTAATAGTGATATTCCTTTAGTAATAAATGATTTCACTTATAACCTTTCGGCACCCAAACAAGATGTTGGTCACCAATTAGCAAGATTGATAGCTTACAAAAGGTTTGGCTTTGGAAAGTTAAGCTTTCAGTATGATTATCAGCGAAATGAACGGTTAGAATTTGATATAAGACGGGGTTCAGACAGGGGCACAGCATCTTTAGACTTGCAATTAGACACCCATTCAGTATTAATTGATTTAGATACTAATTTGAGCGATAACGTTGATTTAAAAACAGGTTTCATGGGAAGCTATCAAAAAAACTATGCACCCAATACTGGGGTTCGTCGTTTGATTCCAGATTATAAAAACTATGATTTTGGAATTTATGTTGTTTCGGATTATCAATTTAATAGCAATTGGCTTTTTGAAGCAGGAGCGCGTTTTGACCTCACCTACATGGATGTTTATAAGTTCTATCGCACCTCTTTTTGGGAATTGAGAAATTATGATGAGAATTTTTCTAATTTGGTCGTCGAAGAATTGGTTAATCAAGTTTTAACCAGGCCTCAATTTAATTATTACAATGGCTCAACCACATTAGGGGCAACCTATGATTTTGGTGGGGATTACAAGTTGTTTCTGAATTATTCAATTGCTTCAAGAACTCCTAATCCATCTGAGCTTTTTAGTGAAGGTTTACATCATTCTACTGCTCGAATTGAATATGGTGATCTGGAGTTTAATTCAGAAGTTGGTCATAAATTATCCTTGACACTTGAGCGAATTAATGAAAATTTTAGTTTTTCGATAAATCCTTTTATAAATACGATTTCAGATTTTATTCTTATTGAACCTGTCGGAATCAATAATTCAATACGAGGAACTTTTCCTGTTTGGGAATACAGACAAACCAATGCTCAGCTTTTGGGAATTGATTTCAATGCCTCCTATGTTTTTTCGGAAGACCTTCGTTTTAATCATCTGGCATCGATCATTAAAGGATATGATCGTTTGCAAGATGAGCCCTTGATAAGCATACCAGCTATAAACACTAAAAATGAGCTTGTTTATTTTAACACCAAAATCAAAAATTTACGATTAGCGCTGCAGAGCGAATATGTATTTCGTCAAAATGAATATCCTGATACTAATTTTGAAATATACATCCCACAGACCGAAACCAGAGAATTGGTTGATGTAAGTTCATCCCCAAATGCATATCACTTGTTTAACTTTAATTCAAGTATTAATTTTGATTTTTCAGAAAAATCAAAATTAAGTTTGAGTTTTGGCGTTTCAAATCTTTTAAATAAATCCTACAGAAATTATCTAAATCGCCTGCGTTTTTATGCTAACGATTTGGGTAGAAATTTTTTATTAAACATCAAATACAATTATTAATTTTAAAAATCACAAAAAATGAAAAAATTCAATTTATTAGCATCAATTCTTTTTACAACACTATTATTTGTATCATGTTCAAAAGATGATGATACAGCGCTTCCTGAACCTGTAATCGAGGAAGAAGTTATTACAACTTTAACTGCTACACTTGAACCTGCAGGTGAAGGAACTACCATTACACTTCAATCACAAGATTTGGACGGTGATGGCCCTAATGCCCCAGTAGTAACTGTTTCAGGAAACTTGACGGCTGGTGCTATTTACAACGGGAGAATTGTACTTCTCAATGAAATGGAAAGTCCTGCTGAAGACATAACTGTAGAAGTGGAAGAAGAAGATTTGGATCACCAATTTTTTTACACCATTGGGAGTGGATTAAATGTAACAACATCTTATGAGAATAACGATTCAGAAGGAAATCCATTAGGAACAGAATTCACTCTAGTTGCTGGAGCTGCAAGTTCAGGAGATTTAACATTTACCTTACGTCATGAGCCAACTAAGCCGAATACTGGGTTAGATGACGCGGGAGGTGAAACAGACATATCCGTGACATTTAATTTGACTATAGAATAGGTTGAAGTACATGTTTTTTTTATGTTTAAAACAAACACACTTTACAGAATACCGTAAAGTGTGTTTTTTGTATTCAATCCTTAAGGGAAAGATGTGTTTCACTAGGTGAACCTATATTCAGTTAAGCATTAAAGCTACATCCTTGTTTGATAAGTATAGAGTTCGTAATATCTCCCTTGAGCTGCAATCAATTCTTCGTGTTTTCCACGTTCTACAATATCTCCATCTTCGATAACTAAGATTTGATCTGCTTTTTGAATGGTACTGAGTCGGTGAGCAATGACAAAGGTGGTTCGCTCCTGCATCAAAACCGCCAGACTTTTTTGAATAAAAGCCTCGCTTTGGGTGTCTAAATTAGAAGTTGCCTCGTCTAAGATTACAATTTTTGGACGGGCCAATAAAGCACGAGCTATTGAAATACGTTGCCGTTGCCCTCCGGATAGCTTTACACCTCGTTCGCCAATAAGCGTATCCAAACCGTCATCAAACCGATCTGTAAATTCATTTACATAGGCACCTTCAACAGCTTCTAGCAATTCTTTTTCGGTTGCATCTGGGCGTGGAAAAAGAATGTTTTCACGAATGGTTCCTTCGTATAAAAAATCATCTTGTAACACAACCCCCAACTGACTTCTAAAACTTCTTAGGTCTACTTGAGACAGATCCACTCCGTCAATGAGTACTTGCCCAGAGCTTGGGTTTAAAAAGGCTGTAGCCAAGCCAGCAATAGTAGTTTTTCCAGAGCCAGATGATCCAACCAAAGCAGTAACACTTCCTTTTGGAGCTTCAAACGAAATGTCGTGAAGTACTTGTGTTTTATCGTCGTAACTAAATGTTATGTTTTTAAAAGAAACGACTCCTTCAACTTCATCCAACGTTTTGGTTCTAACGTCCAAATCATTTTCTTCTGGAATACGCATCAATTCTTGGGTTCGATCTAGACCAGCAAATGCTTCGGTCAGCTGACTTCCAATATTACTCATCTGAACAATGGGAGCAATCATAAACCCAAGAAAGAGTGTAAATGAAACAAACTCCCCATAGGTCATGGTGTTTTTCATAATGAAATAACCTCCCATTCCCATGATACTAGCTGAGGCTAGACCAAGTAAAAAAGTCGAAGAACTTGTCATCAGGGCGGTCGCGGTTAAACTCTTTTTTACATTTTGAAACAGCTCATCAACACCTTTTTCAAACACCTGTTGTTCTTGCGCTTCGGCATTGAATCCTTTGATTACTCGAATTCCGTTGAGGGTCTCGGTTAGACGACCCGTTACTTCTGCGTTTATTTTTCCACGTGCTCTAAAAATAGGACGGATATAGCCAAAAGCCTTTAAGGCAATCACTGCAAAAATGGCAACAGGTACCAAAACGAATAGGGTCATTTGTGCATTGATTCGAATTAAAATTACCAAGGATATGATGGCTGTTATACTTCCTCCAATTAATTGTACTAAGCCAGTTCCTACCAAATTCCGAACGCCTTCCACGTCGGTCATTACCCGCGAGACTAAGGCTCCCGATTTGTTATTGTCGAAAAAACTTATGGGTAAGGTGAGTAGCTTTTGTTGCACTCTGGCTCTAAGAATAGAGATTAAATGTTGCGCCTCTACACTCAAAATACGAGTGAGTGAAAAAGAACTAATAGATTGAAATAAAAGGGCAGAACACACCACAACCAACAACATCGTTAGTGCATGTGTATCCTTAGATGGGATGACTTCGTCTATTAAGTTTTTACTCGCATAAGGAAGCACCAAGCCTGATAAACTGCGAACAACGATTAAGAACAGACCCAGGGAAACTACTTTTCTTCTCGGCCAAATAAATTCTTTGAAGGCCCAACTGAAGGAAACATTATTTTTACTCATATCTTTGTTTAAGCAATAAAATTAAGCCAAAACTTCGACTTCGAATCTTTAGGCTCAAAGTCTTTTAAACATATTCTTTATGAACGACGAATTATTACTGATGTTCCACCCCGCTGTTTACATCGCCCTAGGTGTTTTTTTTGGTGCTGTTGGTGCTTACTTGGCTGAGCAAAGAGGAAGAACCCACTACAAAGGATTTTTAGTTGGCTTTTTTTTTGGGCTTTTGGGCGTATTGTCGCTTGTGGTTTTTTTGAAAAATAAAAATACGCCTACAGCTGAGAATTAATGTTTAGCTTCTTTTTTTCTTCTTTTTGAAGTGACAAAGGCTAAAGCAAAACCACTCATCACAGTTATTAGTCCGAGAAAAGAGAAAACACGGAGTGTTAGTGTATTGAAATTATCTCTTCCTTCATAATCCATAGTGTGTGTCATCCATAAGAAATCGAACCACCTCCAGCGGCGATGCCGTATGCGTTGAAAAGATCCATCAAGCGCACTTACATAGGCAATCGGATTTCCTTCTCCACTGAGCCAAATCTTATACGCTGGTAAGGGGCGACCTCTATATTCGTCATGTTCAGAAACAGAATCGATGCGTTCGATTTTCTCAACAAAATATTGATCAAGAATATTATGTTGTATAACCTCCAAAGCGTTTTTTTCTGAAATAAGATCAAGTTTGTTTCCTGTTGTTGCATCGTAAAGATCACCATCATTGATCCAGTAAAACGGATCTTTACCGATGGTCTTGAGCTCTAAGGACTCGATTGATAGCTTGGCTTTGTTTTCAAGGGAATCTAATGTGATTAGCGAGTTAAAGACGACCTTTTCAGGAGCTTTACGATACTGGTCTCCATGAATTTCATCGAGATTCGTCCAACTAAAATACAAGCCGGAGAGCGTCCAAAACAAGAATTGAATTCCAATAAAGATGCCTAAAAAACGATGGGTCTTCCTAAACTTATTTATGGTTTGATAGCGCATGATCTTGTGGCTTTATTTTTAAAAATAATTTAGTTACTTCATAAAGTAGGATCCCTACAGGGCCCAACATAAAGGTGGCTAATAGTGGAATAACAAGCCAAAGATGCTTTATCTTTTTAGACTTAGCTTCTCTTAAAATCCAGCAGCCCACCCAAAAATCAAAGGCAAGATAATGCAACCATCCAGCAGCAATTAGCTCTGGAGTACTGTTTTCGTACAGCGCAATGATTCCCTCTAAAGAAGAAAAATCTACACTGTCCATGCCTCCATTTACGCTCATAAAGTAGAGGTAAATGACACTCAATATAAGCGGTATAAAAGGGCGTTCGGACAAGAGAATCGTAAATTTCCAATTGGGTGTAAAAAGGAGTAATCCCCAGGCTGCTAAAATACTGGTGTTACAAATCGTAAATAAAAGCTCAGTTGTGTTCATGTGTTATTTTTATATAAGACCAAGTTCAATCAGGCGTTGATGTAAAAAAGCTCCGGCTGTTGTATCGTCGAAGGCTTTGGGTTGCTGTTCAGAAATGCAATGCGGCAAACAATTAAGCGGCATTTCTGCAATGGGATGCATAAAAAACGGAATCGAATACCGTGAACTTCCCCAGGCCTCTTTGGGTGGATTAACAACCTGATGAAGGGTAGATTTGAGTTTGTTATTGGTCAAACGTGACATCATATCCCCCAAATTAATGATCAATTCATCGGGTTCAGCAATGGCATCAATCCAAGTACCATCATTGGTCATTACTTGCAAACCCCTTCCTTGGGCACCCATCAGTAACGTAATCAGATTAATGTCTCCATGTGCAGCAGCTCGAAGAGCATTTTCGGGTTCTTGGGTAATGGGTGGATAATGAATTGCACGCAAAATGGAATTTCCATTCGCAATGAAAGAGTCAAAAAAATGTTCTTCTAAATTGAGGTGAATCGCTATTGCCTGAAGGACATGCTGTGCTGTTTTTTCTAAAAGTTTATAGGTCTTTTTTCCAACGGAATTGAAAACGGAGAGCTCGTTAACATTAAGATTCTCGGGATATAGTTTTGGACTAGTTTCTTCGTACTGACCGAAATGCCAAAACTCCTTAAGATCCCCTACTTTTTTATCTTTAGCGTGTTCTTTACCAAAGGGAGTATATCCTCGTTGTCCGCCACCGCCTTCAACTTCATATTGTTTTTTTTCCTCCAGTGAGAGGTCAAAGAAAGCCTTGATTTCTGTATATAAATCTTCCATAAGTTTAGAAGAAAGAAAATGCCCTCTTAGGGCAACAAAACCAATTTCTTCAAAAGCAGAACCTAACTGGGCAACAAATTGCTTTTTGTCATTTTGGTTAGTACTTAAGAAGTCATTTAAATCTACTTTAGGAATTTGTTGCACGTGGATATGTTTAGAATAAAATTACAAATACGGTTGAGACAGCAGTATACTAGAAAAGCAGGTCCATCGACCTGCTTTTATTCTGATAGATAAAGAAAGGCTTATAACTGTCCTCTAAAAGGTATCAGTTGTTCGTCTTTCCTCAAATTCTTTTTATATAACATTTGATACCTCCTTTCTTCATTTAGTTCGACTTTGCTATTGTCATAGCTTAACTACTCATCTCAAAGATAGAAAACAGAATGATATCCATGAATTATTTTACAATTTTTTTAAGCGTCAGCCCCTGCACGAGGATGGTAAATAAAACTACAGCGTAGGTAAGAAATAAAATGAGTGATTTCCCTTCTCCAAGCGATGCAGGTAAGTTTAATGCCAATGCAATGCTGAGTCCACCACGAAGCCCTCCCCAAGTTATTATAAGTGCTGTTTTCTCTTCAAAAATCTTTTTGATCGAAAGAATTTTAATCGGAATTATTACACCAATACCACGAGAAATAACCACCAATACAATAACGATTATCGATAAGAAAATGTAGTTTAATTGGAAACTATGGAAGATGGTTAAGATTTCAAGGCCAATAAGAATGAATAGAACAGCGTTGAGTGTTTCGTCGAGCAAGTGCCAAAACTTATATACATATGCCCCCATTGACGACTCTTCATTACCTGAAGATGCAATGTTTTTATTTAAAAACAAACCAAGAATTACAACTCCAATGGGCCCCGAAAGGTGAAAGCGATTCGCTATAACCGAAACGATCAGCACCAAAGAAAGTGTGATTAGGACCTCTAACTCTACAAATTCATTTTCAATATAACGAAGTAACTTGAGCCCTAGATAACCAACTATTGCACCAAGTGCCAATCCACCTAAAACTTCTGTTACAAACAAAACGCTAATGCTCTGAGCTGTTATCTGCCCTATGCCTTCTGTTTTGATGTTGAGTAAAGTTAAAAAGATAACCACTCCAATACCGTCATTGAAAAGAGATTCTCCTGCAATTCGAGTTTCGGTTGCTGGAGATAGGTTCATTTTTTTAACCATGGCCAAAACCGCAATGGGATCTGTTGGAGCAATTAAAGATCCAAACAAAAGACAATCAATAAGACTCAGACCCAGACCAGACAAACCAAGAAACGGTTGTTGTGTAAGCCAAAAAGTTCCATAACCAACTGCGAAAGTTGAGAAAAGAACCCCAAAGGACGCAAGGAACAAAATGGTTACTTTGTCTTTGAGTAATTCTTTGAGGTTAATGGTTATTGCACCCGCAAAGAGCAAGAACGGTAGCATCACATTGATGAGCAGTGTGCTAAAGTCAAACCGCTCTGTTAGCGAAGTAACAGCCTCTAAAAACGAAGGAAATATTAGGCCTGTTATTAAAACAAAAACCGAAAGTATGATCGCCAGAACCATCAATCCTATCGTTTGTGGGAGTTTTAAAACACGTAAATTAATGATTGAAAAAAAAGAGGCTAATAAAAGTAAAACGGTAGATAATTCTAATACATCCATAAAAATAGTTTTTACGAAGTTACTAATTTACCGCTTGTAACTCTTGCCTTAACTCAATAATTGCATTTTAGCAATGTATTTCCCTACAACATCAAATTCTAAATTTACAGGCGTTCCAATCTGGAATTTATGAAAGTTAGTATGTTCGTATGTGTACGGAATAATAGCAACAGAAAATTCTGAAATCCCAGAGTTAATAACGGTTAAGCTAACCCCGTTGATGGTAATCGATCCTTTTTCGATGGTAATGTTTTTCATCACAGGGTCATAAGAAAAGGTGTACAACCAGCTACCACCCGTTTCTTTAACCTGAGTACATTGCCCTACTTGATCTATATGTCCTTGAACAATATGCCCATCCAAACGAGCACCAAGTTTCATAGCCCGTTCTATGTTTATTTTAGACCCAACGGTTAAATCGTTGAGGTTGGTTTTATCTAAACTTTCTTTAATGGCAGTTACTGTATATTGGGTTCCTTCAATGGCGATAACCGTTAAACAAACACCATTGTGAGCAACACTTTGATCAATTTTTAATTCAGGAGTTAAATGACTATCCATTGTGATATGAAGGTTTTCATTTTCGTGAATTAACTTTTTTACTTCTCCAAAACCTTCTATGATTCCTGTAAACATTCCCTAGATTATATTGATTAACTTTGTTGTTCAAAATTACTAATAAATCAAGGATTTGATGGAACAAGACCGAAAAATAAAAGTTGGAATTTCAATTGGCGACCCCAACGGAATTGGAATAGAAGTCATCTT
>Ga0209603_1005370_pt1 | contig 10332 bp, 8 predicted proteins | sample COGITO_mtgs_1206_FD_184812 | JGI IMG/M metagenome (GOLD analysis project Ga0209603, IMG submission 184812) | Pelagic marine microbial communities from North Sea - COGITO_mtgs_120607 (SPAdes) (version 2) | ecosystem: Environmental > Aquatic > Marine > Epipelagic ... | reverse complement strand
GCTTACATCTCCTCTGGCGTTATCTTAATGCCGAGTTATGTAAATATTGGCGCCTATGTTGACGAAGGAACCATGGTCGACACCTGGGCGACTGTTGGAAGCTGTGCGCAAATCGGAAAGAACGTTCACCTGAGTGGTGGAGTTGGTATTGGTGGAGTATTAGAGCCTTTACAGGCTGCACCCGTTATTATTGAAGACAATGCTTTTGTCGGATCACGTTGTATTGTGGTGGAAGGCGTTCATGTGGAAACCGAAGCTGTACTTGGCGCCAATGTAGTGCTTACGGCATCGACAAAGATCATTGATGTAACTGGTGATACACCAGTTGAATACAAAGGGCGTGTACCTGCACGATCTGTAGTTATTCCTGGGAGTTACACCAAATCATTCCCATCTGGTGATTACCAAGTACCTTGTGCCTTAATCATCGGTCAGCGCAAAGAAAGTACAAACAAAAAAACTTCACTCAACGACGCTTTACGCGAACACAGTGTAGCCGTTTAAACATTGCCTATGGGTTTCACCGCTGAAATCATTCAAAACGCATTAAATTCCCTTCAAGCAGAAGGCAGTATCCTTTACCCCACGGACACCATTTGGGGTATTGGATGTGATGCACGGTCGACTATTGGCGTGGAAAAAATATACGCCTTAAAACAGCGCGAAGATTCCAAGGCATTGATTTGTTTGGTAGCCGATGTAATGATGTTAGAAAAGTATGTTGGACCAATTGATCAACAACTCATCCCCTATTTAGGCGAAGAACGACCAACCACCATTATTTACCCCAAGGTGGAAGGTATTAGCAATCGACTAAAAGCAGTAGATGGAAGTGTAGGCATTCGCATTGCAAAGGATGCTTTTTGTCAAGCACTCATCCAAGCTTTAGGTGCTCCCTTAATCTCGACTTCAGCCAACATTAGTGGAGCAAACAGTCCAACTTCTTTTGATGAAATCACTGCAGAAATAACCGATGGCGTGGATGCCATTGTACCTTTGAAACAAAACGAAGAACAAACCCAAGTCTCCCGAATAATTCGTTTGCAGGCCAACGGAGAAATAGAAATTTTACGTCCCTAATGAGCTTCAATTCCGACTTTAGCGTTCCATTATCCAGCGATGTCTTTCAGCAGGTAAAAGCTGCTGCGGCAGACTTATCACTTGAAACCTATGTAGTTGGTGGTTTTGTACGCGATCATTTATTGGGGCGTAAAAAAGAAAAGGCAGATATTGATTTTGTCACCCTAGGTTCCGGAATTGAATTGGCCAAAGCTGTGCAAAAACGACTTCCCTCCTCCACAAAAATCAGCATTTTTAAAACCTACGGAACAGCCATGATTAAATTCGATGGCATGGACCTAGAATTTGTTGGTGCACGAAAAGAATCCTACGCCAAAGAAAGCCGAAACCCTTTAGTGGAAGAAGGCAGTTTACAAGACGATCAAGACCGAAGAGACTTCACCATTAATGCGATGGCAGTAAGCCTCAACGAAGTCAATTACGGGGATCTTATTGATCCCTTTAATGGACTTGAAGATTTGAAAAACAAGCTGATTCGCACTCCCCTTGACCCTGTAATCACCTATTCTGATGATCCTTTGCGCATGTTGCGTGCCATTCGTTTTTCAACTCAGTTGGATTTCAACATTGAAGAAGCCTCTCGAACAGCCATTGCCAAAGAGAGTCCCCGCATGGAAATCATTACCAAAGAACGCATTGTCGAGGAATTGCATAAAATAATGCTGACAGATGTTCCCTCAAAAGGCTTTTTGTTGCTTGATCAACTTGGCCTCTTAGAAGATATTCTCCCAGAATTAACTGCCCTTAAAGGCATTGATGAAGTTGAAGGTCAAACACATAAAGATAACTTTTACCACACCTTCGAGGTGGTCGATAACATCTGTAAAACAACCGACAACCTCTGGTTGCGTTGGGCAGCCTTACTCCACGACATTGGAAAAGCCCCCACCAAGAAATTCAACAAACAGGTCGGGTGGACCTTTCATGCCCACGAGTTTGTGGGCGCAAAAATGGTCTACACTCTTTTCAAACGGTTAAAAATGCCCCTCAATGAAAAGATGAAGTATGTTCAAAAAATGGTCTTTATGAGTTCGCGTCCGATTGTATTAGCCCAAGATGGCGTAACAGATTCTGCCGTGCGACGATTGGTTTTTGACGCAGGTGAGTTTGTCGATGATTTACTCACCCTTTGTGAGGCAGACATCACCACTAAAAACCCCAAACGATTTGAACGCTATCACAATAATTTTAAGTTGGTACGCGAAAAGATAATTGAAGTAGAAGAAAGGGATCACATTCGGAATTTTCAGCCTCCGGTTTCAGGAGAACTAATTATGGAAACATTTGATCTAAAACCCTGTAGAGAAATTGGTCAGATTAAAGAGAAAATAAAAGAAGCTATTTTAGATGGTATTATTCCCAACGAATTTGACGCAGCTTTTGCATTGATGCAACGGGAGGGTGAAGAATTGGGTTTAACAATAAAAAAAATATGAAAACAAGTTTTCGCTTTTGGGTAGGTGTATCGATCGTTTTGGTTTATGGGGTTATTGCTGCTGGCGCTGTAGTTCGCATGACTGGAAGCGGAATGGGCTGTCCAGATTGGCCCAAATGTTTTGGCTACTTGATTCCCCCAACTGAACGGGCACAATTGGATTGGTACCCCAACCACAGCTATGCCGAAGGAGAAGTCATTATTGTTGAAGAAGAACTTCGCATTGCCCTTGCTGATTTCACTTCAAACGATTCCTATTTAGAAAAAAATTGGGACGCGTACACGAAACATGACTATGCGCTTTTTAATCCGCTGCATACTTGGATAGAATTCATTAATCGCCTGCTAGGAGCACTGGGTGGATTGGCGACATTAGTTGTTGGTATACTGTCTTTTTGGCAATGGAAGAAAAGTAAAATCATTCCCTTGGTTTCTTGGATCATTATTTTCGGTATGGGTTTCCAAGCTTGGTTGGGTAAAACTGTGGTAGATTCTAACTTACAGCCCTTTAAAATAACTATTCACATGATTATGGCTTTGGTCATTGTTGCCCTGCTACTCTATCTCTACTTTATTAGTCAAAAAGAAAAAAGGAAAGTGATTGAACTACGATTTATAAAAAACATTGCTGTATTAACCCTAGTATTAACCCTGGCACAAATTTGTATGGGCACCCAAGTTCGTCAGTTTGTAGACATCCAAATCGATCGTTTTGGAGAATCTGCCAAGGAAACTTGGCTTGACCCTACACCATTCCTCTTTTATGTACACAGGAGTTTTTCCTTGTTGGTCACTGCTTTGAATCTGTTTTTATTTTACCACCTTAAAAAGCTCAGTTTCCTGAGTACAATGCCACAATGGATTTTAGGGCTCATTGGAGCAGAAATATTTACAGGAATACTCATGTATTATTTTGATTTTCCTTTCAGTTCTCAACCACTTCACTTACTTTTGGCTTCCCTACTTTTTGGTGCCCAAAGTTATCTCGTATTACAACTCTATCAACCCGCACAAAACAACGCTTTATGATTTATCGGTTTCGCATCATTTTAGACACCAAAGAAGACATATTCCGCGATCTTGAAATTGAACCCAGCGCCAGTTTGGAAGACTTCCACTATGCCATTGCACAGTCTTTTGGATTTGGCGGACAAGAAATGGCTTCTTTTTACACCACAAACGAAAATTGGGAACAAGGAGAAGAATTGCCTTTGTTGGACATGGGAGAAGGAACAACACCAATGGCTGGCAAAAGCTTAGATGAATTCTTTAATAAGGAAAATCACCACTTGATTTATGTTTATGACTTTTTGTCCATGTGGACCTTCTTTGTTGAATTGATGGAAATCGGCGAGAGAGATCCTGTAGCGCTTTATCCCAACCTGATCTTTGGTCAGGGAGATGTTCCAGAGGAAGTTCCTGACAATAATTTTGATGGAGAAGAAGGATCTAAGCCTGAAGAAGAAGATGAGGATGACGACCTAGAAGACGGCATAGTCGACTACGATGATGCAGACTTCTATTAAGAAGACTGAATCAATTTAGTCATATTTAAGTTTTCATAATGACGGCGCACATAGTTCAGTGATGCGTCCATTACCTCCCCCATACTTTTAACATCAATAAAGGCTTCATCTTTGGTGAATTTATAGATCTCTTCGCTGAGGTTCCTTAGGTAACTGGGTTGCGATAAGGTATCTTGTTTCATGATGGTCAATAAATTATCTAAGCGCGTACCGGAACTAATAATTCTTTTAGCTACAATTGAACGTTCTTCAATTTTATATTGATTCACCGAACCAAGGGTTAATTTATTTTTGACGATGGACACCATCGGGAAATTTTCTTTGAAAAATTGGGGACGATACACCTTCAGTTTTCCCTCATAGGACTGCTGATCAAAATCAATGGCGCGGATTTTATACACTACCTGATCAAAATCATGGGTAGGGATAATCACATAATTATAGGCCCGCATATCGCCCAATAAGCGAATCATACAACGCTCATTAAACTTCACATACTCTTTGGCAATTTGTGCTTGTTGAGCAGGGGTACAATCACCCAAAAAGTCTTCAATAAAAACATCACCCGGAATACCGGCAATGTGCTCCTCAATCAACGTTGTATCGTTGACCAAAAAGTTAAGATTATGTGGAGAAAGCATATGCTCAAACTCCAAACCGTATACCCGAGAAGCGTCAGTGCGTTTCACATAAAAATAGGTGAAGTTATCATTGAGAATATTCCGGATCTTAATCCGAAAAGGCTTTGAATTACCAAAGGTACAGTAGTCAATGGCATCCACATTGAGGTAGGCAATGGAAGATTCGTTTCCATCAGAATGGAGCAGCGCATATACTTTTTTCAAGTTGTAATCTATATCCACCCGTTCGCTATCAGAATAATAGACTCGGACCCACAGGGTATCGTCATCGTTTTCGTCGTAGACGACTATAGAGCCCGAAAACCGCAATAGATCCTCATAAAAAACCGGTGTAAATACCCATCTATTGTACTGTTTCAGATAGGTAGTCAATTCGGGTGTAATTGGGAAAAATGGCTTTTTCTGCGACATTAACTTTTCTTCCATGGTACTGCTTTTTTCAAAGGTAGCGTCTTTTTTAAGATCTTGTCAAGAATTCGCCAAGAACCCCTAAATATGAAGGAATAATCGTTAATTTTAAAGTTAGATTTAAAAGCTATGCCATTTCAACTAGAATCTGAATTCTCTCCTACGGGAGACCAACCTCAAGCCATCAAAGAATTGTGCGAAGGTTTTTCTGGAAAAGAAAAATACATGACGCTACAAGGGGTTACCGGTTCTGGAAAAACCTTTACGGTGGCCAATGTTGTTCAAAACCTTCAGCGGCCAACTTTAGTGCTTGCCCACAACAAAACATTAGCGGCCCAATTGTATTCTGAATTCAAACAGTTTTTTCCTAATAATGCAGTTGAATATTTTGTTTCCTATTACGACTACTATCAACCCGAAGCCTATATTCCGGTTTCTGGTACCTATATCGAAAAAGACTTATCTATTAATGAAGAGATTGAAAAGCTTCGACTAAGCACTACTTCCTCTCTTTTATCTGGACGAAGAGATGTTCTGGTCGTTGCTTCTGTTTCTTGTTTATATGGAATTGGAAATCCCGCAGAATTCCAAAAGAATGTGATTACCATAGAACGCGATCAAGTCATTTCCCGAACCAAACTATTACACCGCTTAGTACAAAGTCTTTATGCGCGTACAACTGCAGAATTTACCCATGGGAATTTTCGGGTAAAAGGTGATGTAGTTGATATTTATCCTAGTTATGCTGACACCGCATTTCGCGTGCATTTTTTTGGCGACGAAATTGAGGAAATTGAAGCCTTTGATCCCATTACCAATGCACCCATTGAAAAATTTGAGCAGCTAAATATTTACCCTGCTAATATGTTTGTGACTTCTCCAGACATCCTGCAAAATGCCATCCATCAAATTCAAGAGGACATGGTAAAACAGGTGGACTTTTTTAGGGAAGTAGGCAAACCCTTGGAAGCAAAACGTTTGGAAGAACGCACCAATTTTGACCTTGAGATGATACGCGAGTTGGGGTATTGTTCTGGTATTGAGAATTATTCACGTTACTTGGACGGAAGAGCTCCCGGGACACGACCCTTTTGTTTACTCGACTATTTCCCGGACGACTATTTAACAGTTATTGACGAGAGTCACGTTACCATATCTCAGGTTCACGCTATGTATGGTGGAGACAGAAGCCGGAAAGAAAATTTGGTAGAATATGGTTTCCGTTTACCCGCTGCAATGGACAATCGACCATTGAAGTTTGAGGAATTTGAAAGCATGCAAAATCAAACCCTGTATGTTAGTGCAACTCCTGCAGAATATGAATTAGAAAAATCAGAAGGCATGTATGTGGAGCAAATCATTCGACCAACTGGTTTACTGGATCCCATTATTGAAGTCCGTCCCAGTGAAAATCAAATTGATGATTTAATTGAAGAAATACAAGTACGTGTTGAAAAAGATGAACGTACGTTGGTCACTACCCTCACCAAACGAATGGCCGAAGAATTGACCAAATATATGTCGCGTATGCAAATTCGCTGTCGATATATCCACAGTGATGTGGATACCCTTGAGCGAGTTGAAATCATGCAAGATTTGCGAAAAGGGATTTTTGATGTCCTTATTGGAGTTAACTTATTGCGAGAAGGATTGGACTTACCCGAAGTATCCTTGGTAGCTATTTTGGATGCAGATAAAGAGGGGTTTTTACGTTCGGCACGTTCACTAACCCAAACGGTAGGAAGAGCAGCCAGAAACATCAATGGTCGAGCAATTATGTATGCGGATAAAATAACCAAATCCATACAGGCTACTATTGATGCAACTGACTACCGACGCATAAAACAAACCGCATACAATACCGAACACAATCAAGTACCAACAGCCTTGAACAAGTCCCTTGACAATGCCTTGTCGAACAACTCTATTGCAACCTATGCCCAAGAAAAAGAAGAACGTAAGGCCGCAGAAGAAGCGACACGTTACCTGACAAAACCACAGATCGAACAAAAGGTTCGAGATACCCGAAAGGCAATGGAAAAAGCTGCAAAAGAATTAGATTTTATCGAAGCAGCTCGCTTACGCGATGAAATAAAAGTGTTCCAGGAACAATTATAAAATTTTCCAAACGTTAAATAGTTAAACCGATTTATTTCTCTGAATTACTTACTTTGGAACGATGAAAAAACGCCTACCCTATCTTTTCTTTTTGTGTAACTTTCTACTGTTTGGTCAAGAAGTGTCTTTTACTGTCATCGATAGTTTGACAAAGGAATCCATACCTTTTGCAACCATCACAACGAATTTTAAGCAAAACTCCATCACCAATGAAGAAGGTGTTTTTCGACTTTCAAAAGAGACAGAATTCACCAACAAAGATTCAATTTTCATTTCTTCCATTGGGTTTAAATCTTTTGCGGATGCCTTGCTAAAAATCAATGATAGTGTGATTTTCCTTCCTCAAAAAATCATTGAATTAAATAACGTTATTCTCACGCAAAATAATTTATCAGCAGAAGAGATTATCAAAAAAGTTCAGCAAAATATAAAGGAGAAGTACAATTTATCGCTGACGAAAAAGCAATTCTTTATGCGGGATTCCTTTAGCCAAGAATGGGCTCTGCTACAAATGGATGTTAAGAAAACAAGCATCAAAGAATTCAAACAATCCTTTTGGGATTCGCTTTTCTTAACCTTGCCCAAAAAAAACAGCTGGCATACAGAATCATTTGGAGAACTTAGTGGTGACTGGACAGAAGAAAATCAGAAGTTACACCTCCTTCGTGCTGTGGATTTGGCCGGCACCCTAAAAGAAAAAGGCTATGAACAAATCGAAACAAAATTAACTTCAATTCTAGAAAAAACAGTCAAAAAAAACTCCTATTTCAAGTTTAAATCAGGCTTGTTTAGCACCAAAGTAGACCGAGACAAAATTATTGACCAAGTACTAGATAGCCTCCCTGCGGACAGTGCTGATTTAGCTAAAAAAGCACTTGAAGAAGAGAAATTAAAAGGAAATTTGCATAAGTATCAACAAAAAAAAATGGGAAACTTGTTTGAGGGCTTGATCAAAAAGAACAAATTGGATTTTAACTTTTTGAATAAAGCCAGCTTGTATACTTTCGAGATCATGAACTTGACTTTTATTGAGAATACAGCTGTTTATCAAATCAAGTTTGAACCCAAAAACAAAAAAGGGAAGTTTGAGGGAACACTCTTTGTTGATGCTGATAATTACACCTTAATTCAGTTGGATTATGAAAATGTAAAACCATTAAAAGACTTTTCTTTGATGGGTTTTTCGTTCCAATTATACCGCCACAAGGGGCTTCTCAAATTTGCTAAATTCAATGAAGAAAACTATCAACTACAATTTTACGAAAGAGAAATCAATTATAAATTTGGTATTGATCGACCTTTGAAAATTTTAGAGAAAAACAAATATATAAAAGGACGAAGAAAACAAAATGAATTGAGTGCTGACTTGCACTTAAATCTAGATCAATCGGATAAACTTACTTTGATCATCTTTGAAAACTCTCCCTTAACCGGAAAGGAGTTTCAGCAATTAAAACCCCAAAAAGGTTTCAAGCAAGATAAACTCAATGGCTATGATCCTAACTACTGGAAAGACTACACCATCGTTGAACCCAATGAAGTAATTCGTTCGTTTAAAACAGTGGACGAATAAATTCTTTACCACTTTAAAACAAAACCGGCTCCCTTTGGGAGCCGGTAAAAAAAAACTAATCCAACTTAATTTATTCGATTTCTATCCTTTTCGTAGGCTGCGGAAGTGCTTCCTCTTTTTTAGGCAATTGAATACTCAAAATTCCATTGGTGAAATTGGCCTTTGTCTTGGTGACATCTACACTATCTGGAATAAGGAAAGAGCGTTTGAAGGCATGGTGATAAAACTCTTTACGAGAGAAATCATTTTGCCCTGTCGTACCTGTTTGCTCGTTATCATAGGTCACAATTAGGTTTCCATTGTCGATCTCAATGTCAAAGGCCTCTTTTGCATAACCTGGTACGGAAAACTCCAATTGATAAGCGGTTTCTCCCTCCTGAACATTTACTGCAGGTACACTTGAGCGTAAAGCAGGACGGCTTGAAAACCAATCAGGTGCGAAGAAATCATCCAATAAACTTGGAAATGTTGGTCGGTGTGTAAATCTAACTAAACTCATAACTATTTATTTTAAGGGTTATGCTTTAAACTAGTCAAAGGGTATACCATTAGAATAAGCAAGTCATTTTGTCAGTTAAAATCGGTAAAAAGGCGACAAGTTGTCTTACGAGATCGCTTCCTGCACCTTATCTGCAGCTTCTTGGAAGGCAGTGGCAGAGAGTACATTTAATCCAGAGCTATCAATTAGCTCCTTAGCAATGTCGGCATTGGTTCCTTGTAAGCGCACAATAATTGGCACATTGATAGCATCTCCCATGTTTTTATATGCATCTACAATTCCCTGTGCAACACGGTCACATCGAACAATTCCACCGAAAATATTCACAAGAATAGCTTCGACTGCAGGATCTTTTAAGATAATACGAAAAGCTATCTCCACACGAGCAGCATCTGCAGTACCTCCAACATCAAGGAAGTTTGCAGGAGATCCACCCGCTTGTTTGATCAAGTCCATGGAAGCCATTGCCAATCCAGCTCCGTTTACCATACAACCAACATTACCATCCAAATCAACATAGTTTAGACCGACTTCACCTGCCTCAACTTCAATTGGATTCTCTTCGCGTTTGTCGCGTAATGCTGCTAAGTCCTTGTGACGGAATAATGCGTTCGCATCTAGCGTTACTTTAGCATCAACTGCAAGAATACGATTGTCAGATGTTTTTAATACAGGGTTGATTTCAAATAAAGAAGAATCCGATTCAACATAAGCCGTGCAAAGCGACGTAATAAACTTCGTCATCTCTTTAAAAGCATTACCGCTTAATCCAAGGTTAAATGCAACCTTGCGCGCTTGAAATCCTTGAATTCCTACTGCAGGATCTATTTCTTCGGTAAAAATCAAATGTGGTGTTTCTTCAGCTACCGTTTCAATATCCATTCCTCCTTCGGTAGAATACATGATCATGTTTCTTCCTGTAGCTCTATTCAATAAAACAGACACATAGAATTCACTTGTTTCCGTTTCTCCAGGATAGTAAACATCTTCGGCAACCAATACCTGATGAACAGGTTTTCCAGCCGGTGGGGTTTGGGGTGTGATTAGTTGCA
>Ga0209603_1005363_pt1 | contig 10338 bp, 5 predicted proteins | sample COGITO_mtgs_1206_FD_184812 | JGI IMG/M metagenome (GOLD analysis project Ga0209603, IMG submission 184812) | Pelagic marine microbial communities from North Sea - COGITO_mtgs_120607 (SPAdes) (version 2) | ecosystem: Environmental > Aquatic > Marine > Epipelagic ... | reverse complement strand
TAAAAGCAGAGCAAGGAGCATTGGGACTTGTGATGGTCGAAGCCTTTGCAATTGTAAAAGATGTTTCAAGGAGGATGTGTGGTTCTTCATGGAGAGTCTCAGGTCAGGAGATAACATGGGAAATGATACCTTATGATGTTCAATTAATTGGAGCAATTATTTTACATAATGGTAAAGTAGCAGAAATGAAAACAGGGGAAGGAAAAACTCTAGTAGCTACAATGCCGATATATTTAAATGCTCTGACAGGACGTGGCGTACATGTTATCACAGTGAACGATTATCTTGCGCAGAGAGATGCTGAATGGATGGGTGAAGTGTATAAGCGCTTGGGGCTATCTGTTGGATATATACTTAACTCAATGGATAACTCTGAAAGAAGAGAGATGTATAATAAAGATATCACTTATGGAACAAATAATGAGTTCGGTTTTGATTATCTTAGAGATAATATGTCACTTAGAAAAGAAGATAAAGTACAGAGAGGACATGCCTTTGCAGTCGTAGATGAGGTGGATAGTGTTCTTATTGATGAGGCAAGAACACCATTAATTATTTCAGGTGCGGTTGATGCACCTGTTGATGAAACTTTTACTACTCTAAAGCCAGGTGTTCAACAATTAGTAAAAAAACAAACAGAGCTTGTTGCTGACCTTGTTAGAGACGCTCAAAAATTTATTGATACTGGTGACGAAAGCAAGGCAGGTCTAAAACTTTTACAAGCCCAAAGAGGTATGCCAAAACATAAATTGGTAATGAAAATATTTCAAGAGACCGGTATGTTAAAATTAGCACATGATGTGGAATCTGAACATATTAGAGATAAAAAAATGCATGAGGTTGATGATGACCTGTTCTTTTCTATTGAGGAAAAAAGCCATGTTATGGACATCACGGAAAAAGGAAGGAACGTTCTCTCTCCTGAAAATCCTGAAACTTTTATCATTCCTGATCTAGGTGAATTATTGCTTGAAGTAGATGAAAATGAAAGTTTAGATAAGCAAGAAAAAGAGAAAGAACGAGAAAAAGCGCATCAGCTACATGCCCACAGAAGCGGTACGATTCATAATTTTAATCAATTATTGAAAGCGTATACTTTGTATGAGAAAGATGTTGAATATGTTTTGGAAAATGGAAAGGTGATGATCGTTGACGAATTCACTGGAAGAGTCCTACCCGGAAGAAGATATTCTGATGGTTTGCACCAGGCTCTTGAAGCTAAAGAAAATGTTCGAATAGAAAGAGAAACTCAAACTCTAGCAACAATTACTATTCAAAACTATTTTAGGTTGTATGATAAATTAGCTGGTATGACTGGTACAGCAGAAACTGAAGCTGAAGAACTGGGTTCTATATATGCTTTAGATGTGACTGTTATACCAACACATAGACCCGTTTCAAGAGAAGATCGCGAAGATCTAGTTTATAAAACTAAGCGTGAAAAATACAATGCTGTTATTGATGAAATTATAGAATGTCATAAAAAAGGACAGCCAGTTCTCGTTGGTACAATATCTGTTGAAATCTCTGAGCTTCTTGCGAGAATGTTAAAAAGAAAAAGTATTCCTCACAGTGTTCTTAACGCTAAGCAGCATAAGAGTGAAGCTGAGGTCGTTAGTAGAGCAGGTCAAACTGGAGCGGTTACTATTGCAACAAATATGGCTGGCCGAGGAACGGATATTAAATTAGTATCAGGTATTAAAGAATTAGGTGGTCTACATATCATTGGAACTGAAAGGCATGAGTCAAGAAGAATTGATTTGCAATTAAGGGGTAGAAGTGGGCGCCAAGGAGATCCTGGATCTTCTAGGTTTTATTTATCCTTAGAAGATGACTTAATGCGTCTTTTTAGTTCTGATAAAGTAGCCGCTATAATGGACAGAATGGGTATTGAAGAAGGTGAAGTGATTTCTGCAAAAATGGTTACAAGAGCTATATCTAATGCTCAAAAAAAAGTAGAAATAAGAAACTATGGTATTAGAAAACATTTACTTGAATATGACGATGTGATGAATCAGCAAAGGCAAGTTGTCTATGATATACGAAATCAAGCACTTGCTGAAGAGAATTCAAGTGACTCGATCTCTCCACTTTTGATCGATTTTGTTGATGATGTAATTGAAGCGCAAAAACAAATAGGTACTCCTGATTCCTGGGAGTGGGACTATTTAAGACAGCACCTATCCAGTCATATCTTGGTGGATACTTCCTTTGCAAAGATAAAAGAGGATTTAAATAATGATGATCCAAGCCCTGAAAATATTTCAGATTGGATCATAGAAAGAGCAAAAGTTATTTATAAAGCTAAAGAATCTTTGCTTGACGAAGAAACGATGAAGGGTTTTGAAAGATTTGTCATGCTACGGACTATTGATGATAAATGGAAAGATCATCTCTATGGAATGGATCAATTGAGAGAAGGGATTAATCTAAGAGCGTATGGGCAAAAAAACCCACTCTTAGAATACAAATCAGAAGGTTTTAAAATGTTTCAAGATATGATGTCTGATATGAATGCCGTTACAGTGCAGAGACTTTTCAGGACTCAAATCCAAGGCCAAGAGCAAGAAGTACAACAAGCAAAACCTAAGATTCGAAATATAAAAACATCGCATCAAGACACCACAGGAATGGGCTTTTCGGGGTCCCCATCTCAAAATAAAAGTAATCAACCTCAACAAATTAGAGTCCCTGTTCAAGCAGAGCAAAAACATGGTCGTAATGAAAAAGTCTCCGTTAAAAGTCCTACAGGTGAAGTTGTTGAAATAAAATTTAAAAAATTACAGTCTTATTTAAAAAAAGGTTTTAGTCAGGTATAAAATGAAAAATAAATTAAAATTCCGTACGAGAGCCATCCACTCAGGAAATAAAGCTGATGTTGAAACAGGAGCAGTCATCCCAGCCCTTAACTTAACCTCAACATTTAAACAAATTAGTGTTGGTGTAAATAATGGTTTTGATTACTCGCGTGCGGGTAATCCAACGACAAAAAGATATGAAGAGAATATTGCTTCCTTGGAAAACTGTGATTTTGCAATCTCTTTTTCGAGTGGAATGGCCGCGATCACTGCTTTATTTCAATTGTTGAATGAAGGAGACCATGTGGTAATTGGTAGAAATACATACGGCGGAACGTATCGGTTGACTACTGAAGTTTTACAAAGGCATGGATTTAAATTTGATTTTGTTGATACTAGGAATGTAGATGAAATTGCAGCTGCAATAAAACCCAATACTAAATGGGTTTTTGTTGAAACTCCTACGAATCCTCTTCTAGAATTGTGCGATATAAAAAAGACTTCAGATCTATGTAGGTTACATAATATATCTCTAGTAGTCGATAATACGTTTATGAGTCCTTATGGACAATCTCCAATTCAGCTAGGTGCTGATATTGTTATGCACAGTGCAACTAAATATATAGGCGGACATAGTGACTTAATCTCTGGAGTTTTGATTACGGATAATAAAGTTTTAGCTGAAAAGCTTTATTTCATTCAAAAATCAGGAGGAGCAGTTCCTTCCCCATTTGATTGCTGGCTGTTATTAAGAAGCACTAAGACACTTGGACTTCGTGTTCAAAAGCAATCTGACAATGCTTTTATACTTGCCGAAAAACTCAGCCTTCATGATTCAATTGAATCTGTTATCTATCCTGGATTGAAGAGCCATAAACAAAACAAACTAGCAATCAAACAACAATTAAATCCAGAAGGAAAGCCTATTTTTGGTAGTATTATCTCAATAAAAGTAATCTCAGTTGAAAAAAGAGACCTCTTTCTTAAAAAAATCAAATTATTTACCTTAGCAGAAAGTCTTGGTGGAGTTGAAAGTTTAATCTCTGTTCCATATGATATGACCCATGTGTCTGTACCAATAAAAACTAAAGAACAGATGGGTTTAACCAAGACACTTATTAGGTTATCTGTTGGTATAGAAAATGTGGACGATTTATATTCAGACTTACTTCAAGCATTAGAGGATTAATTTATGAGTGGTATATAGATAGAAAATCGTTATTTTATAGGAGAGTTATCAGCATCTGTTTAAACTGGTAATTCTTTTTTTATCTCTAATTTTAAAAATTTTTTAAGTTTTAATACAGCTGGAGGATCGAATGTTCTCACTAAAAAAACCATTACTTAACTTGGCGCTTGTTTTGCTTTTTTCAAACCAAGCTTATTCAAATGTACTTGTATCACTTGATGATGTTGAAGCTCCTGGTTACACTGATGAAATTATAGTACCTGTTACAATTGAAAACTCTGATAATAGTGTTGGAGGTATTCAATTTGATATTATGTCATCACAAGAAGCATTGGTACTTTCTGGAGTGGTAGCTCTTGAATCAGAAAATTTCTCAGTTGATTTTAATGTTCTTAATGATGGCTCGGCTAGAGTAGTGTTTTTTAGTAACAATGGAACGGGAATAGAACCAGGTGGAAATAGTGTAGTACTTAATCTAATTTTTGATGGATCTCAAATTTTATCCGGTTTTTACGAATTAGATGCATTTGATTTAACGGTTAGTGATAATGATGGAGTGGTTGTAAGTAGCCAAGTTAATGATGGTACGGTAACTGTTGGTAGTGTCGTCTCTTTGAGTGCTTCTTCGGATACAGGAGATGTTTCAGAAAATGTTTTAATCCAAATTAGTCTAGCTAATTCAGGTTTAGTTGGAGGATTACAGTTTGATATATCAGACACTCCAAATTATTTAGATGTTACTGGGCTTGAAGCAACAGCTCGTGCTGAAGGATTTTCAATTGAATTTAATGAATTGGCTAACGGCTTAACTAGAGTCTTAATGTTCAGTTCAGAGAATGAGAATATTGTGGTTGGTGATGGACCAATAGCATTCTTACAAATGGTTGTTGCTGAAAATGCGTACAATTCTAATGTTGGTGTTAATTTTGAAAATATCACAATCACTGACCCAATTGGTGGTGCTTATTTTGTTGAAAGTGCGGATTCTGGTACGGTTACAGTTTCTCCTGGCTATATCGAAGAAGCTCATAATCTCCAAGCGCAGGATGGCATGGATGCACAAGTCTTACTAAGCTGGGATGCTCCATATGGACCGATTCCTGCAAATTTTGAAGAAGATTTTGAAGAAGGAATTGTACCAGAAAACTGGACACTGACTACGAACTCATCGCAAGGTTGGTTTATTACTCAAGATGGGACAAGTGATTTTTGGCCTATACCATCTCACTCATGGTACATGTGTTCTAATGATGATATGGCAGATGATGATGGTTCTGCTGATTACCTCGTGACACCATCACTTAATGTGAGCGGTGCAGAAAATATTTCTTTAAACTTTGCATCTTTTTATGATGGTGCGTATGGTCAATCTGCTAGTATTGCTGTAAGCACTGATGGAAATAATTTCACTGAAATTACCACCATTGAAGCAGCGGCAGAATGGGTGATGGAATCTGTTGATTTATCCCAGTATGCAGGAGCCACGAATCTTTATATAGCTTTTCACTCGAATGATAATGGAGCATGGGCATCAGGCTGGGCTGTTGATGATGTTTTAGTTTCTTTTGCAGCACGAAATTCGCAGCGATTTGTGCATTACAATTTAACGGATGAAGGAGCTTGGGCTCTGAATGCACCTAAGGAGGATGTCCTTGCTAAATATGGTGGTGGATTACCACACAATCTAAAAGTTGATATTGAAAACCCTAATATCAACTCAGATAGACCTGTTTCAATTGATGCATATAAGGTTTACAAATCAATAAATATGAATTCTGGATTTGAAGAACTTGCCGAAGTCGAAGGGAACCTGACCACTTATTTAGATGATGATGTTATAAATAGTACTACATACTACTATTATGTCACTGCCATTTATCCTGACGGTTCTGAATCAGGACCTACGAATACTATTTCAGCTACACCTGTTGAATGGGTCGAGTTATCAATGGATAATGGTTCTTCTCTTTCTGGGCAGATGGATACATTGAATTTTTATATTAATAATGAATCAGAGCTTGGTTTGTTTTATTTTGAAATAATGGACTATCCAGATGTCATGAATGGTTTAAATATCATTCCAACAGAAAGAACTGAATCATGGGCATTAGAAATTGCTGATCAAGGAGATGGTACAATAGCAATAACTGGAATTAGTGTTGGCGAGCCTCTCTTAGCAGGGAATGGCCCTGTTTGTCGTGCTGTCTTATATCCTGATGCAGATGAAGAAATGACAGTTAATCTTTCTTTTACCAGCGGTACATCAATACAAGATGTTGGCTTTGTTGATCTTAATTGGACTGCAGATGGCGCTATTTATGAAGTTGGAATAGAAACGCAATTTATAAACTTATATGGTGGTTTTGCACTTTCTGGTGAGCAAACATCTGGATCTGTTTTTATGGAATCTACCCAGCCTGTTTATGCCATAGAGTTTGATATAATGGCCGATCCACCTTTTATCACTGGTACGGATTTAAATTTTAGTGAATTACTTAACTTAGACGGCTGGACTATATCAGGTTCTGATTTAGGTATTGGTTATAGGGTTACAGCGTATGATAATACTTTTTCAAACCCTATCAATCCTGGAATAAGGCATCTTGTAGATATCAGCTATGATGTTTTTGGCCAACTCCCTGAAGCAACTATTGTTGATATTTCTGTAACAGACCCTGTTCTTGCCGATATGAATAACCTTCCTATGGTTACTGAAACAACTCCTCATTCTTTTTATATTGGTACTCCTCCAGCAGGTTGTACGATTGAGAATGCATCCGGACAGCTTACTCCCGGAGGTACTGGAGTTTTTGAGATACACATGGTTAATACAGAAACAATTAATATCTTAGAATTTGAAATCTCTGATATGCCGGATAATATGGTTGTTACAAACATTACTGGTCTTGGGCGATTTGATGATGGTACTATTGATGGTGGCTCTGGAGAAACAGAAGAAGGAAACCTTTATTTTCTTGGTTACGACTTTGCGACAGCCATTGAACCTGGAGAAGGGCCAATTTTAGAAATCGAAGTCGAATTCAATGAAAACCTTAATAATTCATCGATAGTTTTTATGATAAGTTCCATTTCTGCAGGTGATGTTAATGCAGTACCCGTAACTGTTATAGCGGATAACTTTGGTCAGTTTTCAGGGTATTTAAATACAATATCAGAAGGTGTTATTCCGCAGGATTTTCAGCTACAACAAAATTACCCAAATCCATTTAATCCAAGCACTATAATAAACTATAGTCTTCCTTATAAATCAGATGTAAAACTAAACATCTATGATATGAATGGTCGAAGAGTGAACTCTTTAATAAATCAGGCTCAAGAAGCTGGAACTCATAGTATTACCTGGAACGCAAAAGATTTCAGAGGTAATGCAATTAGTGCCGGGGTATATCTCTACAAATTAGAGGCAGATGGAAAAGTGTTCACTGAAAAAATGGTTTACATGAAGTAATTAATTACGTTATGCCGCGGTGGTGGAATTGGTAGACACGCCAGATTTAGGATCTGGTGCCCTTTGGGTGTGAAGGTTCGAGCCCTTTCCGCGGTACACTAAAGTAAGCCTTGTTTCTCTGACGAGAAGTGAGGCTTTTTACTTTGTATAGCTGTAATGAAACAGTCGGTTATTTAGTTCAATAAACAGCTAAAATTAGCCATTTCTGCTTGCATATCACTTGCATTAATTCAACAAGCAGGATAGGGCAGGGTTCAAAACTCAACGAGCCTAGACCTCCATACCCTGAAATAAGCAGGGGTAGGTGCAACTGTAAACTTGGTGCATCCATTTTAATAAAAAAAAAATGGAATTTTTTGTGTTTTAGCCTAGAATATATTATCACCAATTGGGTAAATTTATATAAGCCAACTACGCAATTTTACTTGCTTTCGTTTATCATTTCTTTCTGATGTTATAATTATAAACAAGGAATGCAAGTGCAACATAATTTTAGAATAGCCTCATATAATGAGTTACTAAATGATGACTCAAAACCACCCAAACCGATTATAGATAATGGCGTACTACTTGATGGTACTTTATTATTACTTATTGGTCCACCTAAGTCTAAGAAGACATTCTTAACTATGAATCTAGCATTATCGATTGCCTCTGGTTCTGATTTTTCAGGATTCAAAGTACCCAAACCAAAGAAAGTACTTTATCTTTTAGCAGAGGGCGGTTACTATGCAACTAGAGACAGATTAAAAAAAATGGCTAAAGATAAAAATCAAAATCTGTTTGTAGGATTTCCTCACTATCTTCCAATCAATACTGAAGATGGTTATCATTCTTTATATAATCTCGTGAAAGAGGTAAATCCAGATGTCTTAATACTTGATCCCTTGATTAAGTTTCACGATGTTGATGAAAATTCTGCGTCTCAAATGAGTGATGTATTAGGAAAGATAAGAACTATGATGGCTGAATTAAAGTTATCTGTTATCCTTGTTCACCATACTGGTAAAGTAGCATCTAGAGGAGGCAGAGGTTCAAGCGTAATCGTTGGGGATTATGATTCTTGTATTGAAATCTGCAAATCTGATAATGGTAAGGTTTCATTAAAGTTTGATATGAGACACGTGGAAACTCCCCCCTCAAAGAAGATTAGATTTAATCCAGAGACCTTCTGGTTTGAGAACGAAAGTGGAATAGTTGAACTAATTGAATCAGCTGGAGGCGACCTGCTTAAAGAAGACCTTATTAAATCATACGGCAAGCCAAAAGCAACTGCATATAGGCATATTGATAAGGCTGTGAAATCTGGTTTAATTGAAGAAGATGATAAGCATCTGGTGTTGGTAGAATGAGAAAATTCTCAATTCTCACCCCCTTAGATAGTGGTAGTGAGAATACTACCACTAGCTTCTATCTACGGATTTAAATAATAAGTGAATGAGTGATAAAATGAGTAAAACAGAACGACACCCAAAGTATGATAATTATACATTTGAAGAAAAGTTGGCTCTGCTAAGAGATTACAGAAGACATCCTGAGTTTGAAAGATTTCACGAGGCCTATGTTATCTACTATCCTTTGGTAGATCGTGAGACACCAGAAAGCATAGATGCCTTATTTGAAGTCCTAATGTGGCGCTTGAGTCTCACAGATGAGGATGACCATTATAGTATACCGACTTATTAATTAAATCTGAATGTGATCTGTACGTGGGTGTGATAGGATAGTATCCTATGCACGCTCTGATTAAGGTCAGGGTTTTTTGTTTGTGGGATTATATTTATATTCTGGTATGAAAAAACATCCTTGCTTCGGTTGTGATATAACTTTCAAAGTGTATGAAAGTGATGACAAAAATATGCCAAATTTTTTTTTTGGAAGTGGTGCAGGAGATAATGAGATAAGTCCCATTAATGCAAGTTCACATTTTTACAAATATAAAACTGGATTTTTTAGCAAGGAGACTATTTTTATATGTTCCAAGTGTAAGACTAGTTTAAATATGAAGTATGGTGCAACAAGAACTGATACAGTCACTGATAAAACTATATATTTTGGATTTGATATGTGCTATGAGTCCATAGTCGAAAATGGTGTATCTGGGAAAACAGATTTTGGCAATGGAGCTTGGTTTAAACACGAAAGTGGACCATACAGTGATATGTATTTACAAGGGCAATTTCTTGAGGACATCAAAGATGAAAATAAACACGCTTTAATTAAAAACAGTCTTTCTACCTTAACAGAAGATTGGGAGGATTATGTTAACGCTAAAACAAAAAGCAGAAAAAATCTTAAAAAAGATTTAAAAACGATTAGAAAACATTTGAATAGAAGCATAATTAAGCTTCTTAAAGAAAAAAAATCGAAAATAACAGCATCAGATATTGATGCACATCTAAAGCATAAAGATGTTGATGAAATAAAAGAACTGTGTGAAGAGATGTATCATAATGGTGAAATAAACAGGACTGCCAATTATCGATACTTTATCCTAACCGAAGAGAAGAAGAAACCTAAACCCAAAAAGGCTTCAGCACCAAAGTCTGAATCAACAGATATACCTGAGCAAATCAAAAAGTTAAGTGACTTAAAAGACCAAGGGATTCTTACTGAAGAAGAATTTCAGAGTAAGAAAAAAGATTTATTAGATAAGATGTAGTCATCAGCCCCACATCGTGGGGTTTTTTGTTTAAAGGGTCTACTCTAATAGGGTATCTTATAAGTAGCTGTACATACTAGTAAGATGCCATCTTTGTTATATCGGGATAGTAAATAAATCACTTCCGTGTAACATAAGCCATAAGAAGGGATGGCACTGTGATAATCTCTTCCTTGTTAATATCGTTGAGTAATTCAATCAGCTACAAAACAGGTGCTCC